>JAEEGL014924131.1_pt1 | contig 13524 bp, 32 predicted proteins | sample 9134231 | NCBI WGS metagenome assembly JAEEGL01 (sample SAMN16246548, study PRJNA631951) | gut metagenome | biome: gut microbiome; feature: rumen; material: fiber-attached | host: Bos | place: Iran: Karaj | collected 2018-10
AAATGCCGTCATACAGCCTAGACCCAACAAGGAAGCTTCTAAGTTTACTAAGATTATTGTCGTCTAAATATTTTTGAGCCATCTCGGCTGCTTCGTATTCCGTAATAAAAGGCTTAAACATTTTCTGCGGAACCTCATCATTAAATTCTTGGCAGTAGGCATTAATTATGTCCCTTAACATAAAAATAGCATCTCCCCATGCGTACTCCCCTTCGTCCAGGTCTTTTTGAGTTACGTCTTCTTGTAAATGTTCAATATATTCTTCTTTTGTCATCTCAAACCTCACTAACAGTGGTAATCGCAAATTCCGCCAATATAGAATTTCTCACCGGCGTTGCCGTAATCTCTTACAAACTCTCCCATAGGTTGTGAATAGTAAGTGTAAATATATGTATCAAACCAAGGGCGAACGTAGCTTTGCACTTGGAACATCCAGTCATGATCGCAGAAATCTTTTAGTGTGCAGTTTTGTACTAGCTTAGAGAATTCCTCAAAGTCTTCTTTAAAGTACTCCTCCTTGTTTACAAAGGTAATAGAATTATCTGACTTATCATAGGTTACAGAATCCCCTAGCTGTTCAAGAAACCACTTAACGTCATCCTCATAATTATCTCGTTCACACACATAGTCTGACACATATTCAATATCGGGATCCTCGTCAAATGTATCCGGTGTAATGAAATCTTCTTTATCAATAGGTTCTTTTGAAAGCTGTACAATCAAACAATGACTCATAATTTAGTTCCTCCACGATTCTATAAATTTAATATTAACTTCTTCATAATCATCAGGTTTCTCTTCCTGAATGGTTACGTAATCACCTGCCCATGTTCCTACATGTTCGTAGCCAACACAGCCTTTATGGAAGTCTCCCAGCCCACGATCATTACCTAGAGCTGTCAACAAGGATACTGGATAAATGCAGCCATCAGCGGTAATACACCCATATTTGTACTTATCTAAGTCCAGATACAATTTCTTTGTTTCGTTGACGAAGAACTTGAACTTATTAAAGTTTTTCTTTAGTTCCTCACTAGGATAACAAAGTCTAGTTATCTCGGCGTCTACATAGTCGTCGTCCTCAGGATGTCCCCATACTTGACTACGGTTAAATCCAAGCAGTATACATTCATGTGGCTCAGAATAATCACCAACCCATACTACACGCATGGGGTGATGTGAATATAAATGATAACTAAACGCTTCCGCCAAATAGTCATCCATCCACGAATGTTCCATTAGTTTATAACCGGTTACGAGATATTTACCTTGTTCATCTTCTCTAGCGTGGTAATCTCCCATCCAAGTAGGCAGATTACCGTTAGGAAAATAAACTCTGTTATTAAATACCTGTATAACTCCAATTGAGTTTTGTGTAAAAATACGATAATATTGTCCCATTTTAGTTCTCCGTTTCTGTTAAATTAGTAATTTTAGTAATAACGGGCTTGGATGCTTCCGTCTCTTCTGAATCATCACAATCGCTTTTTTTCCATTTAGCCACCGCTTCATCTCGTGAGGTTGCGTCAACTCTGGCTTCATACGTAACTAATACCTGATACTCAATCAAGTACTCGTTAATAGGCTTCGGCTGTCCGGGTACGGTTTCACGAAAAGTTGAAACTTTAATAGCGTCAATTGAATCTATAAACTTCTTTACAATTCTTGCTTGATCTTCATCATCAGTTTCACAAGATACCATAAATCTATACATTAGTTCTCCTCCTCCTCGTCTGATGTTCCATGATAAGCTCCAACAAAGCCCTCTAACCAATCACCAAGTTCCTGTATTCGCTTTATAATAGTAAGAATCTCGTTGCAATGATGTGTGTCCGGTATAAGCCTACAATCGTTTTCCAGAGCCATTCTATCTAGTTCAGACTCCAGCTGTTCTATATCGATCTTGATAGTGGTTATTACTTTGTCAATATTTTTGTCTTTTTCTGGTAATAATTTTTCAGCCATTTTAGTTCTCCTCCCAGTATTCTTTCATTAATTTCTCTAACTTGGTTGTATCCTTATCTTCATCAGCAGGATAGTCTAATACTTCGGCAATATACTGTACAAGGGCGTTTTCAACAGCTTTGGTAATCAACTCTCGATCAAAATCAATGTTTTCAGCTTCCACCAACATTTCAACTACAATGTCTTTAATTTCAACTCTTATCATAATTCTTCTCCTCTATAGCTAAGGGTTGCTGTAAACGGAATATTTACTCTCTTTTTGGACAGCTCCAGGAACTTATTCCACGCTGCGGTTATATTGTCAGCCTTGCAAGAGATAGAATGATTCCAGTGTACTTCAATCCAACTAGTTTGTTGTATTATTGCAACACTGCTGTCAACATAACATTCTTCGTTGTCCTCATAAGCATTAAAATGCATATTCGGATGGGGATTTACGAGTTCCCATAGGTAATTATCAAAAGTACCATCTTGACGTATACGTCCAGAACTGTAATCCCAAGATACTCTATTAGGGTTTAAACCCCATTTATCGAGTTGTTGGTGTATAGTGTTGATAACTTTAGATTGATAATAAAATTTATTATCAAATTCTATCTCTACTAATTCCTGAATACTACCACGCCAAGCTTCGTGGTCAGTATTAAAACTGAAGCCGCCTGTAAACTTCCAGTCAGGAGCGGAGAAGTAAAATTCCTGGTTGTCTGGTATAGGATTCCACTCTTCGGGGTTGAATTCTTCCCAACTTGTAAACTCTTGTTGTTTCATTCTTTTTCCTCCTTCAAGCCAATTACATCCATTTTTTCCATAGCGTCATACTCACCAACTATATCCTCTCTATTAAGTTTGTTGGTGGTATTATACAATTCATAGAACAATTCTTCAGCGTCCTCTTTTGTATCCGCCTCTACTTCAATTGTTCCTTTAGATACAAGCGTTCTTTCATAATCAATTTTGTATTTCATTTTTTAAGCTCCTCCATACCAGTAATTTCATAGTCTCCGGGAAATTCTTTAGGTCCGTACAATACCTTGTTAAGCTCATTTTCTTCCAGATCTTCAGATAAAGCCCTACACGCAAGATCAAATGCTTTCTCTTTTGACTCAGCTTCAACCTCTATACACCCTTCCCATGTGTTTGCGTAATTAACTCTAAATTTCATTCTTTTTCCTCCTTAATTTCTTCAATACTTTTAACTTCGTTATGACTTTGTATAAGCTCGTCTCTCCAATAAACGGGGCTATCTGACATAATAGCGTCTTTGACCTCAAACTCGGAAGCCCCTTTTATTGTTGCGCTGTGATATGCTGTGGTTACGTAGAATACACGATACTCCTTTATAGGATCAACGCTTATCACTTCTTCAAGGAAATGGCCTTTACCAAAAAGTTTTAAGGCTTCTTCCTTAGAATCAGCCTTAATCCAGTAATAGCTATAACCAAGTACGCTATCATAGCTTTTATAACGTATTCGATATTCTGTCATATTTAATACTCAACCTGTTCTGCATTAAACTCAGATTCCCATTCAGTATAAAACGCTCCAGCTTCGATAGCTTCCAGCGTTCTCCAACCTTCTTCGTCAGCGAGGATGCCACCCCAGTGGTCTGTGCGGACTTCGCAGCGTTCCAAGTCTTCATAGTCTCCTGTGAAGATTACAAAGAATTTCTCACCCAAATGGTTGAAAAACTCATCCACATCAGGCTTAACCTCCATCGTCGCTATAAAGTCATAATCATGACCGGTGGATTTTACTATTAATTTGTCGTCTTCATATATGACGTCCATCCAGTTATCCCAAACTTCTTCATCAGACATACTGAAGTAGAAACCGTCTAGCAGTTTATATATTTCATGAGCAAACCCTCGGTCATCCATGTTGTCTGCTATACCTGAGTTATAAATATATCGAATACCGTTTTCTATAAGTTCCTGAGCAACCACATCAATGCTGTAGTTGTCGTGGATATGCCGCATAAACCGTTCTAGTCTTTCTTCAAAGTGTTCCACCCTATTCCTCCTGTATATCTGTAGTGTTGAAATCCTCGTCCCATAAATCCTCATCGTTTACGTCAAATTCTCCGTTATCCGCCATCTTATGAAATATCTCGTCAGCGGCGTCTTCATTGGGAGCTTCAATCTCTACATCTCCTGTATAGGTAACTACTCTCTCATAACATACTCTAAATTTCATTTTGATTCCTCCTGTCTGTTTAATTGCCCTATATGCCGAGTAACATATTCGCACTCAGCCCGCATCCGTAATTTTCTATAATCTTCTATAATTTTCTCAATTGCCTCGGCTTTTCTATCTTCATCCCGATAATGCATATACGAAAGAGATAGATCTTCTAATAAGCGATACATCGTAGGAGCTTCTGCAATAAGTCGTGCATTAGCTCCCTGTGTTTCCTCTGCGTAGAACTCGTCCTGTGTTCCATGAACGTCTGCTACAACCTCAGGACCATTCATAACGGTTACACCGTCTTCAGCAACTTCCCAGCGTGGGTATTTGTCGCTACATGAAAATAAATAACTCATTCTGTTTCCTCTTCGTCTTCTGGGAATATTGCATCCCATATACATAAAAATTCTTTACTAGGATACTTCTCTTTATGGTCCTTCCACCATTCTTCTTTATACGCGATATTAGCGTATATAGCTTTTTCACCTACCTTGCATCCTTCGGGATCCCTGACATACGTGTCCAGCTTGTCTGCTAACTCGCTGGATATGCACTGTTCTATAAGATCCTCTGGAAGTAGTCTGTCTGTTTTTACTCCGGGTTCGATCTTACAAATCTCCAGAATAACGGTATACAGTTTTTCTGGAATTGATACTTGTACGTAATTTCTCATTTGTACTCCTTAAATATCTTTTCCACGTAACCAATCCTGAAATGCTCGATAAATCTCTTTGTATTCTTTTATATTCTCTTCAGTTCTCCTGCTAGGCACATCCAACTCTGGGTTTAGTGTTTCTATATCATGATAGACAGACTGGATCAAGGCTAAGAACACCTGTTTTGACAACGATTTATTATAATGAAAATCAGGTTGTATTTCTTTCATCCAGTCTTCACACATTTTGTTAATCCGCTGAAGGATATCATATAGCTGGTCATCTACTTCAATTTCAACTTTCATTATTTTCTCTCCTTTGCTAATTCTTTCTTCTCTAAAGATTCTCTTGCCAGTTCTTGAAATACACCATCCTGAGATATTGATTGTCCAAATGTTCTGCGACACCAAATAGGACACGGACTATCGTTGTATATGATATGTCCACCGTGTTTTTCTAAATCTCGAGCCCACCATTCCTCTATAAACCAATAACTCATAATATCAGCATAATGAGGCTCGTCGAACCTATGTCCGCAGTCATCACAGTAATAGGTATAAGCCTTATCTACGGTAGTGAAGTCGTACTCCTCAGAATCTTCAGAAGGCATAAGTATTTTTGCGCTACCACACTCAGGGCACTCGACAAGTTTATCCATGTAATCAACAGGTAGAATGGACCTTTCTGGATGTTCTATAGAGTATTCCGCTAGGTTATCCATAATTTCAGTAGCCCTCATAACAATGATTCTGTCTCTTAGTTTTTCAGCTTCTTCGTCAATATCTCTTTGTGTAAATTCTCTCATTTTTCTTCCTCCTGTTTCCACTTTTCTTCCTCTTCTAATAAATTAACCGCCAATTGTCTGAATATACCGTCCATTGAACACATTTGTCCAAAGTTGGTGCGATACCAAATCGGTGGCGTGTAGTTAGGATATACTACAATTTCTCCGTATTTTTCAAAGTCCTTTGCCCAGCATTCCTCAATAAAGTAATATTCATATACTTCTGATTCGTGTGGTTCGTCAAATGTTTTTCCACATTTATTACACTTGTAGTTACCGTCCTCTTCAATATCCAGACTATAACAATAAGGACATCTTTCCTGAGAACGGAACCATTCCTCGTAATCCATAATAGGGTCCTCTTTGTTTTCCAATGAATCCTTTTGCATCATTGGAATTAGAGGAGTGGCGTTCATTATAATAACTCTGTTTACAAGCCAATCAGCTTTTCGCTGAATGTTAATTTCATCAAACTTTTTCATTCTTCCTCCACTGTTTTCAAATAGTCATTAACTTGTTTTTCTAAATCCTTTACAATACCGTTAAAGTCTACATCAATGGTTTGAACTCCATCATGATAAATTGGCAATGTTGTATGCCTCAAAATAATTTCATCTATGGGACCTTCTAGGATGTCATCAAAGAAATTAACATAGAAGCAACTATTCCCAGACTCGTTTAGTAGTTCTACAAAGAAGTTAAATCTATATCTGGAAGTAGTTCTCTTAATTCTCTTCGCTAACTCCTCGAAATAACTTATGTTTGCAGGCAGGACCGGGTGTCTCCACCCTATAGGATCCAACGTATCTTGTAGCTTGGCTAGAAACTTATTGAACTTTCCGTTGTTATCAACGGAAAGCTCTTCTCGTATCTTAGCCTTTTGTTCTTCTGTAAGGTTATTCTTCATCTAACTCCTCTAAGGCTTTAATAACAGCTTCTTTAACAGCAATGAACTCTTCAGGATCAGCTGAAAAGAACTGACCGTCTAATAGTACAAACACATCTCGCTTCGTATTAGCCGAATCTAGCATAGCCACAATATCACGCCATGTACTGGCGGTATCCAGCACAGCGCGTATCGCATCCGTAACTTCATCCCCCTCACCAGATCCAAAAAACACGTCTGGAATATTATCACTAATATGGCTAAATAAGAATATCCCTGTTTCGTTTTCAAAGTCCTCCATAAGGTTGTATAACTTAGTGAATGCGGTATCAACCGCCTCTCCCCAGTCTTCCTGCTTTTGAATATTTACACTCTTAAATTTCTCAATCCACTTTTTCTTCTCTGCTTTCGTCATTTTTAGTCTCCTTTTTATTTAAATACTTAAACACTTCATACTTAAGAACGCCGACAATTACATCTATGTCTACTGTAAGTACCGGTTCTCCTGTTTCCCGTAATGTACTTAGTCTTATATTCTGCATAACCAAGTCCCGGATATTGCAGACGTCTCTATCAAAGTCAAAATAGACATTCCAGTCTTCTTTAAAAACTGTCTGTACAAAATCGTCGTGATATGTGATACCTCCTTTAAGTAGGTCTAGACTAGAGCCTAGCTGCTGAAGATCACACTGATCCAGCCGGAACTGATTACCATCCTCTCCTAGTTCTTCTTTTATATAGCCTACAATTTTATAGAACGTACCTTGAGCATTATTCAGGTTGAGTTCCCAGCGAATAGTATCCGCCTGTTTCCAATTCATTTCATACAAATACATATTATTCCTCCGTTAAAAATTCTGGTTACTCTAATCAAAGTCGTTATAGTAATCTTCCCAATCTTTCTTTAAGTTTTGTTCTGTTTCTTCTTCTATAGCTTGAGATATAAAGAAAAATATATCTCCAAGCTCCGCTATGGTAAGTGTATGCTCTTCTAAGTATTTATAGATAGCTTCGTGAACATCTCGAAGGCAAAAATCTGCGTATTTGCTGTTTTCTATAATATCCTTTAAGTCTGATATTAGGTCTTCGTAATCCATAATGTGCCTCCTTATTTTACTTTTCCTTTAGACATATTACACCATGTACAATCTGGAGAAAACTCCCACATATTACCAGAGGTATAAATATGTTCGCCATCATAAAGCTTAAAACGGTTACATTTATAGTTTATATTTGTTGTTAGTTGTAATGTTCTTCCGTCTTGACAGGCATACAAAGGAAGATAGGCTAAATTACCATTACTCCCCCAAGGGTAGCCTCCCTCAAACAATATAAACACACCTGGTTGTAACTTGCTAAGCTCTTTCAAAGTTTTTAGAGCTAATTCTGCATTACATTTATCTTTAACATATTTAAGGAGAAAAGTATCAAACAACATTTCGTCATATACTCTAAAACGACAAATAATATAATATCCGTGTTCGTCAGTTTTGTTTTCTTTTTTTGCTTGTTTCATTTTCTTAGTTCCATCCTTTCGGTGCTACAATAATAAGCTTGCTGTCTTCAGTTCCATATACGTCGCCATCTACAGTACCCCAATGTGTAGTGGCGTTGTCGTTATTCGGATCCCAGATAAAATTACAGCAATCCAACCAATTATCCAACGGTACGTCCTCGTTTATCTTTTCCCAGTGTACTTCTCCATCAATAGGTTTCCAGACTAATCCATCTAAAAACACCATAGGTTCGCAATCGTTGCATTGTTCTGAACCCCAATTACAAACGATTGCCTCGTTTGAACTTAAATGAATAAAAATACCTGATTCCTGCCCTGTAAGTTCTTTATAATTCATGTGTATCTCCTAAAAAGGCGTCATCGTCATCCAGTAGTCCGACTACCAGACAACGATGACAATAAATAGTAAAACAATATAACCTATGCTGTCAGAACAGCGTAAAATCTGCTCCGAAGGCTTTCCCAATCGTCTTCATCCAGCGGAACCAGATTACCACAGGTATCCACACGGAAGGCTCCTTCATGTAAATTTGTATGGCTTAGCAGATCGTATACTCCGTCAAGTCCACATTCGTCAAACCGCTGCAATATAAGACTTCGGAGAATATCCCGATCTGAATGACGGATGCAACACTCTGATAACAGTTTCAACAGAGAGTCATCGTTATACTCTTGGAAGTACTTTATAGCAATCTTCCAAAAGGAATAATAATTACCCCATGTTGTCCATCTCTCCGCATCGTGCGGTTCCACTTTAATTTCATTTACTTCTCTGACGTACTCTTCTTTAGTCATTGTCAATTTCCTCCTGCAAGATGTTAATTAGTTTCTGCTTAAGAGCTTCCGCATCTTCTGCATGAATGAAGCGCAGACACCAGCTACGCTCATCAATGTAAAAGTGTTCTGAAATATAATCGTCCGGCTCAAGCAATGTCCCAAGGCTCTTAGCCACTCTGTAAATACCTTGCATTTTTAATGAGTTTTTGATATGCTGCTCAGCTTCTTCATAGGTTAAGTAGTTTCTCAACATATCATCCGCCATTGGAACGCCGTAATCCTCTTCATACCACTTATTAATTTGGTTAATTCGATCCATAATGTCGTCAGGATCGGTATCGCTAATATCCTGCAGCAATTGTACATAATGCTGTTTGCGATCATTAGGAATCAACACATGTAATATACTGTGTTTCAATTCTGCTAAATCATGATAATCAACGTCTGTAAAATAGTCTTGGAACAGTCGAGCATACTCTGTATCATACCGTCTAGGACGCAGCAGAACTTGTATATCAAGTAGTTTATCCTTATCGGTGGTAGGTTTGCCAATCATTTCTTTGACAAGTTCCGTCTGCTGATCAGGAGAATAATAGTCCTTAAACAAAGAGTCTAAGCTATCGTCTCCTGTAGTTTGTTTGTACTCCTCGCAGTAGCCCTTCAGAGTTTCAAACAAATAATCAGGTTTTTGTTCAACGTTAACAACGTCCAACGCCATAATCTTTTCAATCAATTCTTCTTTTGTCATTTTTTTGGTGCTCCAATTCATTTAAAACTGCATTCATATTAACGTCAGTATCTGTCTTTTCAGGATCAGCCGTTACTAATAATTGCAACGCTGTGTCGTGTTCGAACAAATACTTAAAACCTCTATAGCCTGTTTCGTCGTTATACATCCTAGCCAAGTTCTGTAACTCTCTGTAAATTTCATTACACGGCTTGGTTCTGTCAATACTCTTAACTTTCTCGATGTACTCTTCCTCAATAGCTGAATCGCTGAGTCTGTGTAGCATCTCTGAACGGATATACTCGGTGTCTTTATGAGTATAATCCCGTAAGTCTCCGTTCATATCCCGAACAAAGACAGTGGCGTTCAGCTTATGAATATTACGTACTACGGCGCATACCCGACCTACTCCGCCGTATCCCAATTCATTTTCAATATAAGGCATAGCGTCGTACTCATATAGATAATTACTGAATAGGTCGTATAGACAATGGTCCTTTGTACTGCTTTCATATTCTATGGCTATAGCGTGTAGTTTATTAAATATCTCTTCCTCAGAAGCAGAACCGCACCATTGAGTAAGTTCAACGGCTTCTATTGCATCTTTTTTAGTCATTCCTCAACCTCCCCGAAAGCTTCTTCATAGGAATCTCCGTCCATCCATTCCTGACATTTCTTTTTAGCTTCTGCTTCTGTCAATGGGTGAATATATGGTGTTAAATCGAAGCAGTCCTGACCATTAACGGTATGGCACAGGAAAAACTCACCTGTTTTCTTAAGATAGATTGTATCCCAAGAGCAGGGCAATCCATTATTGTAGTAAGTGTGGTCGCAAATTTCTTTTGCTGTTTCGGTGTTGTACTTTTTGTTGTTAATAATCTTGTTCATTCTTCGTCCTCCTCATCATCTGTTTCTGGATCATAACCTAAAAGTTCTAAAACTGCATCACGTAAACCATCTATTTCATCATAATCTACGTCGTCTAACCAACCATAACCATCTCTACGGTAGACCCCGGTGAACCTGTGTAAATCTCGAATACACTTAGACGCTGTACATAAATCGTCATTGTCTAGCATACATTTAACATATTCACAGGCATCTGTTTCGTCCATATAATCATCTAATACCCCATCTAGACAGTTGTCCTCGCCTTCCATTTGATAGTCTGAGACAATATTAAAAAGTCGTGTAAACATATCATCAGGATATCTACCATAAACGTTATCTAGAATTTCTTTAATACATTCTTTCCTTGTCATTCTTTATCCTCCTTAGCTAAGAATTCCAATATACGTTGACGTAATCGTTCTAATTCTTCTTTAGTTACGTCTACGAAATGACTAAAACCCCATTCTGTTGCGTAGTAAGACCATCGTGTCTTAAACTCTTTATCCTGCAAGACTCCGGCGACTTCTCGCAAGGCGTCCATTGTTTCTATGACAGGACTTTGAAGCTGTGAAACTAGATAGTCAATAACATCTTCTGGAGGCCAATAGTCCTGAATTAAGCCATGTAAGCTATCACCATCTATATCACGGTAGAAGTTATCTTCTCCAATTGTTTCGCCATAATCATAGACTAGATCTATGTAGTATTTTACTAGCTCATCCTCACTCATTGTTGCGATACGTTCTGTATCATTTAAACAAGCAATCAATTCATTCTTCGTCATCTTCTTCCTCCTCTTCATCAAAGTAATCGTCGTCCATATCTTCTATCATTCGGACCAGATCAATAACTACACCACTTAAATAACCATCAGTTAAATTTTCTGCGTTACCATATCCGTTGATACGGTAAGCGTCGTCTTGCCATTCGATTCCTTTAAGGAAAATACGAACGCTTACAGCTCCGTTTTCCGCCTCACGTTGAGTCATCTCGTCCAGTGTCTCAGCGTCAACTACGTCTTCCCATAACCAGTCTGTAAGCTGGCTATTTCCAAAAGAACTTAAAATCCTATCAATTTTGTAAAAGGATTTACTGCCTTGACTTGTAGCGACACTCTCTAACTCTTCGATTAATTCTTTTTTAGTCATTTTTGTCCTCCAGTTTTTTCAAAAGTTCATCTTTTAACGCACAAGCGTCAGTATGCCAAAGTTCCAAGAGGGTGCCCTGTCTGCTCATACAGAATACTGTTGCATCACAATTTTCAATATTATGTACACATTGGAGTACTTGCTGTATCCCGCCTTGTTCTGCTTGCGCTGCAATATAGTTATCTGCTTCAGTATCCCATATATAATCCTTGAATACTTCCCCTACAGAAGAATCTTTTGTGGTTTTATAGTACTCTTCATACCCGTCTAGTAATAAATAAAATATTACCTCAGCATTTTTACTTAAATCAATATCCTTGATGTATTTAATGAATTCGTCTTTAGTCATTTATGAAATCCTTAAAAGTTATAATAAAGTCTACAGTTATACATACCCTCAATAAGAGCAATGCAGTTATTCTTATCCTTCACTGGAGCGCTTTCCCATTTGCAGTTTTTCAGTATTTCCACCGCTTGATCTGCAATGTCAAACGTACCATCTACCCCGAATACAACAATAGTTCTGTTTTCCTTAGAAAATCCAAAGGATATTGATTTTCCATTGATTATAACAAGATCCATGTTAGGATCAGCAAAAGCCATAGCTTCTTCATGAGTCATATAATCCCAAGAAGATAAATCTTCCAATGTAACTACATGATCATAGTCTTCTCGTTTAATTCTTCTCATTTTTTCTCCTTTAATATCTTTAACAACATAGCTTTAAGCCAACTCAAACCTTCATCTATCAAATCCATATAGGAACCGTCCTCAAACATCTGATAAGTCTCTGACGCAAAATTACAGTCTTTAATCTTACGTTTAAGATCCATTAAGTCATCGGGGCAGTCTACGTCTTCATCAATCTCCGCCTTTAACTTTTTCTTTAAGTCGTGTGAAGATAAGAACCAGTGATCGCAGAAGTCCATCAACTCCCGGTCGTTTGTATCAGCAAAGTAATTTATACTTATGTTTAATAGCTTCTCATAAGTATCCTCTGTATCGTCAGCATTAACGTCTACAGCGTTGATATTTTCAATAGCTTTCTGTTTGTACTTACTCAGGACTTCCGGTGATAGCTTTTTAATCATACTATCAATCAGGTCGTTAACATCCTTAATTAAGACATCTCGGTACTGATGATTCTCTTTTACATACCAGCAACCTCTATACTCACATAAATTAAGTCTATCCTCAACCTCTCGTAATAGATCTGCTGTAAAGTTATCAGAAGACTGTAATAGAGCAATAAGTTCGTCTTTAAGCTGGTCAATTGTAATAAACCGTTCTACTAGTGGATGTAGACTCCTATCGCCGGTGTCTTCTTCATAGTCTGTAAGCACTTCACAAATACCGTCCATTACATCATCAATTGAATAGTCGTCATCATAAAGATCACAACGACAGGTTTCTAATTCGCTAACCAATTTCTTTCTGTCCATTTTAATCCTCCAATCTTTCAATAATATCAGCAATCAACAATTCAATATCTTTTCTATCCAAATTAAATAGTTCGCCATAGTCAGTCAGACGATATACATCCTCTGTATGTTTTATAGAAGCGACTAGCCACCAAACACTATTAAAACTATCTGATTTTGATTTCATTAATGTTTGAGCCTCCTCGTCGCTAATAAACTCCTCAAAGGCTGTAGCCAAGTTATAAGTTTTAGTATCTTTTTGATACTCATAAGCTAGATCATAAACTTTATGATAAACCCATTCAGGAGGATCCGTTATGTCTATAGCCTTCAAAGCTTGTATAAACTCCTCTTTTCTATTATTTTCTTTCTCCTCAACTTCTCTTTCTTTTTCTCTGATTAACTTAGCCAAAGCGTACATGCCGCATTTCTCTGCGGTTTCTGCTGTATACTCGCCTTCTTTAATGTACTCAGGATCCTTTCTATATCCTTTTGGACCAGCGTATTCGTGAATCAACTCATCATAGTCAATTTCATCTTCCGTATTACAGCATTCGTATCGCTCATCT
>JAEEGL013218797.1_pt1 | contig 13523 bp, 7 predicted proteins | sample 9134231 | NCBI WGS metagenome assembly JAEEGL01 (sample SAMN16246548, study PRJNA631951) | gut metagenome | biome: gut microbiome; feature: rumen; material: fiber-attached | host: Bos | place: Iran: Karaj | collected 2018-10
CGCGTTCGAGGGCGACTCCCTTACCTTCTGGGCACAGGGCCAGGATCCCTCCTACGCAGAGGAAGTCCTCGGCGTATACGTCTCCACCGATAACGGTGAGACCTGGTCCGACGAGCTGCAGCACATCGTGCTCGGTCCCGACGACACCCAGTACACCGTCGACCTGACCGCCTACTCCGGCACCCTCAAGGTCGCGATCCGTCACTACGACGTGACCGATATGTTCCAGGCGAACGTCGACTACATCGAGGTCCACGGCGGCGGCGAGCCCGAACCCACCCTCCTCGGTGATGTTGACGGCAACGGCGTTGTCGAGATCGCCGACGCGGTGCTCACCCTGCGTTACTGCATGGGCCTGATCGACCTCAATGACGCTCAGCTCCTGATGGCCGAAGTCAGCGGCAACGAGACCGTCTCCCTTGACGACGCCATCCTGATCATGCGCTACGCTATGGGTCTGATCGAGAACTTCCCGATCGAGCTCATGGACTGATGCGTCTGACGGCAAACAGAAGTTGAAATAAGCTTCACCCGGGCCGCCGCGGCAACGCGGCGGCCTTTCCTGTTATAGTTATAGAAAGTGCACCATTGGTGCAGCCCCGCCTCTTACAGGCGGAACGAACCCGGAGGCGCAAAACGACGCTCGACGCATGGCTTCCCCTCGCTGCCACTCTATAGGGGAAGGCTTGCTTTCGCGCCCCGGCTGCCCTCGCATCAAGGCCGATGAATTATATATAATTTCCTTTCATTTTCAATAATACAGCATTTTGGGGATTTTTCCCTCGTCCCCCACAATCTGTCGGCTCACCAAAATGATATCTTTTAAAAAAACGATTGCAATCTTGACAACTATCTGATATACTGTTAGTACCTGAATAGTTGCTTGGGGGTTTTTGCGTCCCCGCGCGCTGAAAAAGCGCCCCTATTCGGGTCGGCGAAAGCCGTTTTCCGGCAAAGAAGCCGGGTGTTCTTCGGAGCTATCGCTCGTGCGCTGCTCGAGGGCGGCACGGACGTTAGACTTAAAATCTTTGGAAGGAGATTTCACACATGAAGAAATTCTTCGCACTGCTTATTGCGGTTGCAATGGTCCTCTCTCTCGTGACCGTTCCCGCAGTGGCGCAGACCACTTCGCATGATCCCAAGACCGGGACCGTGCCTCGTGTGTCCAACCCCAGGCCCCTCGATGCGGCTACCGTAGACGAGGCGCTCAACGTTCCCGGCGGCACTCTTGAGTTCGTCAACACCTCTGCCTATCCTTGGGTAGTCGATGGCGACGCGGCCAAGAGCGGCAACGGCGGCGTTGCAAGCTCCGAGTCCACCATCTACACCACTGTAGAAGCTGCCGAGGGCGACATCGTCCAGTTTGAGTACATGGCATGGGGCGAGGGCTCTGACTCCTATGATTGGGATAAGTGCCGCTTCTCCGTGGACGGTACCGTCTTGATGGACTACGGCGCACATGACAATGACTGGGAGACTTTCCAGTATGGTCTGACCGCCGGCAGCCACACCCTGACCTGGACCTACAAGAAGGACAGCTCCGTCAACCCGACCGGCGACTACTTCAAGGTAGACAACGTTTACGTTGGCCAGCCCGTCATGGCTGAAGAGATCACCGTTGAGGACGTCACCGTTCCCGCGGGCCGTCGTGCCGACGTCGTCTACGAGGTTCTCCCCGCAGCGACCTACGACAAGAGCGTTACCTTCGCGATCGCCGATACCAACATCGCGACCGTTGATGCCAACGGTAAGGTGACCGGTGTTGCAGAAGGCACCACCACCATCACCGTTACCAGCGTTGCGGTTCCCGAGGTTTCCGGCACTGCCACCGTTACCGTAACCGAGGCTCTTCCCACCGTTTATCTGTATGGCTTCGACACCTATGATATCGCCGGTGCTTATGATAACATGTGGATCGAGTTCCCCGATTATGATCCCACCGATTACGCCGGCCTTGCTTCCTTGAGCGGCAATGCGTGGGCTGCGGCCTTCGCGGGCGGCCAGGTATACGGCTACCTCTACGACAGCAACGGTTTGGCCAACGACTTCTTCATCATGGATCCCGAGACCTTCTCCGTTGCGTACCCCGGCACCAATGCGAACAACGTTTCCGGTATCCTCGGTATGGCCTATGACCATGCGAACGACGTCATGTACGGCATCAGCGGCGGCGACACCCGTCAGCTCTGCACCATCGACCTCGCTACCGGCGTTCCCACCGTCGTCGCTGCCGTTACCGGCATGACCACTCCTCTGACCTTCGCCATCAGCACTGAAGGCGTTGCGTACTCGATCGAGTATCAGACCGGCGACCTCTACACCATCGATCTCGAGACCGCTGTTGCCACCCGCGTCGGCGCTACCGGCGTCGGCTGCGCGTACGTACAGTCCATGTGCTTCGACCACGTCACCGGTCAGCTCTTCTGGGCTCAGATCCTTGATGGCAGCACCCATGGTCTCTATGTCATCAACCCCGAGACTGCTCAGGCCAGCTTCCTTGGCATGATCGGTCCCGACGGCGGTGAGATCTGCGGCCTCTACACCAAGGACAACATCGAGATTCCTCCCATCGAAATGCCCAACGTGACCGTCACCTTCGTTGACGGCACCGACGACAGCGTTATCGACACCTGGGAAGTTGAAGCCGGCACCGTTCTCGACGAGAACGACTTCCCGACTCCTCCCGAGCATGAGGGTCTTGAGTTCGTAGGCTGGGACTACGACGGTTCCGCTGTCTACACCGACCTCACCATCAAGGCCAGGTATCGTGACCCCAACGCCCAGACCGCTATCGTAACCCTCAACGTTCCCAGCGATGTTTGGGGCGACGGCTCCGGCTACCAGATGCTGCTCGACGCCGATGCCACCGCATACGGCACCATCATCCCCACCTCCGGCGGTCTGACCTCCTCCGGCGACGCTCCCGCGGGCGTTTACGATGAGTTCGAGTACAAGATCCCCGAGAATGCGGACGGCGCTATGAGCACCCAGAACATGCTCGTCCAGGGCTCCATCTCCATCGAGATCCCCGGCGGCGTCTATGACTGGTGCATCACCAACCCGACTCCCGGCGACCGTATCTGGATCGCTTCCTCCAACGGTAACATCCCCGGCCGTTACGACGACTATGAGTTCGAGGCCGGCAACGAGTACATCTTCACCGTCACCTTCGGCGGCAGCAACGACCAGGTCGACCTGGAGATCGTCCCCGGCGGCAACCCGCCCGTTGAGCCCACCGAGCCTCCCGTAGAGCCCACCGACGCTCCGAGCAATCCCCCGGTAGTCGGCGATATCTGGGACTTCGAGACCGATCCCGAAGCTCAGGGCTTCCAGTTCATCGACCAGGATGGCGACGGCAACAACTGGGAGTGGCGCTGCGGTTCCGAATGGGCCGACTTCAACTACCATGAGGGCCAGGGCTACATGATGTCCGCTTCCTACATCAACTACGTAGGCGCCCTCACTCCCGATAACTGGATGATCACCCCCGAGTTCGAAGGCGACACCCTCACCTTCTGGGCACAGGGTCAGGATGCTTCCTATGCTGCTGAGTACATCGGTGCGTTCGTTTCCACCGACGGCGGTGCTACCTGGTCGAGCGAGCTCGCAGGTTGGACCCTTACCGGCAGCGACACCCAGTACACTGTTGACCTTGCGGCTTACGCTTCCATGCGTACTCCTCTCAAGGTCGCTCTCCGCCACTACAACGTGACCGACATGTTCCAGGCTAACGTCGACTACATCGAGGTCGCCGGCGGCACCACCCCCGATGAGACTCCCGCTCCCACCGATGAGCCCGGCGAGATCACCGAGCCCCCGGTACCCCCGACTCCGGGTCCCGACCAGATCGGTATCTACGTTGACGTTCCCGAAGAGATCGCCGCTGGCGAGGACTTCGAGGCTGTTGTCCGCATCGACGGCGAGTATGAAGCTCATACCTTCAACTACAACCTCGTTTACGATGCCGCTAACTTCGACGTTGTAAGCGTTGCAAACGGCGACGTTATCGCCAACATCCAGGCTGCCGGCGGTATGGCCCTTGTCGACTACACCACCGTTCCCGGCATGGTCAAGCTCGGCGGTATGTGCCCGACGAACCCCTTCACCGGTGAGATCGTCTTCACCGTAACCTTCCATGCTCATGACGACATCGCTGAGGGTTACTATGAGTTCGGTCATCAGGTCGATGAGTTCAACTACTTCCCGGTAGACGGCAACTCCACTCCTCTTGACTACGTTGCGGTTCCCGGCTACGTCCACGTACCCGGCGAGATCGTTGAGCCCACTGAGCCTCCCGTAGAGCCCACTGAGCCTCCCGTAGAGCCCACTGAGCCTCCCGTAGAGCCCACCGAGCCTCCCGTAGAGCCCACTGAGCCCCCGGTAGAGCCCACTGAGCCCCCGGTAGAGCCCACTGAGCCCCCGGTAGAGCCCACTGAGGTTCCCGTAACCCCCGGCCCGCAGCCCGGTGACGTCATCATCAGCGCTCCCGACGTATACGCTCAGCCCGGTGACACCGTTGAGATCCCCGTGACCTTCAATGGCGCGTTCTTCGCGAACGGCCTGAACATGCAGGTCAACTTCGATCCCACCTACCTCACCATCGAGAGCTACACTGCCGGCGATCTGATGAACCAGGTTGCTCCGCAGGGCGGTCTCAACATCATCGACTACACCACCGTTCCCGGTTCCTTCCGTTGGGGCGTGGCGTTCGCGATGCCCACCTCCGGCCTCACCAATGAGGACGGCGAGATCGTAGCCTTCACCATCGTCTTCCACGTATCCGAGGAAGCGACCGAGGGCATGGTATTCCCGATCGAGATCGAGGTTTCCGAGTTCTTCGCGATGCCCGAGACCACCGCAGAGGAGATCGCTCGCTTCATCGACAACGGTTCCATCACCATCGGTGAGGAGCCCGTTGAGCCCACTGAGCCCCCGGTAGAGCCCACTGAGCCCGCTGAGCCCACTCCCGAGCCCACCACCCCGCCCACTCCGCCCACCGGTACTATCGCCCTCGTTGGCGCCGGTATCGCTGCTATCGTAGCTGGCGCCGGTGTTGTCCTCTTCAGGAGGAAGGAAGACTGATCTTCCCTAAACGGGTCTAACACCCTGTAACGAAAGCCCCCGCGGAGCTTGCTCCGCAGGGGCTTTTTGCATGCCGCGGTCCGCGCAGCATGCCTTCCCCTATGAGGGGAAGGTGTCCGCGCAGAGCGCAGAGCGATGCAAGGACGGATGAGGTGGAAGAGAAATTTCCTCCCAACTGCAATTAACCGCCGCTCCTACCCCTCATCAGTCACTTCGTGCCAGCTTCCCCCAAAGGGGAAGCCATGCGCCGGCGTACGCTTTTCCTCCGGTTTTATTCCGCTTGTAACAGCCGCGGATGGTATACTCCCATACGGGTTCTTCCGTTGATTTCGGACATAAACACCGATTTCTTAAAAAATATATAATGCAGCTCTTGCCAAGTTTAAGATAATAGATTATAATAATGCCATCATCATTGTAAAATGAGTTTGTATGCACATTCGTGGGCATCGAACTCAATGGTTTTGCGTACGGAGGGCAGATGCAGAGGAGTGGTGATATCGCTGAGCTTTGTTTGCTTACGGTTAAGATCCGCTCGCAGGCGGCCCGGCTGATCGAAGCCTTTATGGATGGGACCGTCCCGCCCGGCGAGGTGCGTTCCCCGGCAAGGTTCAGTGACGCTTCCGCCAAGCTGACGCTCTGCCCCGGTTTTCCCGAGCGGCTTAGTGCCGAGGAGATCGCCCGTATCCCGGGTCAGGAAACGGCGCTCTTTTCGGCCGCGTTCACCCGCGGCGGGCTGATCCTGTTCGAAACGGCGGACGCCGCGCTCGAAGAGGCCGTCCGGCTCGCGCGTGCGCTGCCGGTCCCGCAGGTGGGGGAAAGGGTGCTTATCCCGAAGCCCGGCACCGCGGCCGACGCCGAGGCGTTCGAATACGCCAAGGCGACGCTGCTCGCTTACCACCGCGCGGGAAGGCCGTTCATCCGCTGTAAGGAGAGCCACGACGCGCTCTTTGCCTGCGTTGCTGCTGCGGGCGAGAGCACCTTTTCGGCGCTCTCAGGGGCCGTCAGGCGCGTGCTGAGGGCCTGCTCCGCCGGTAAGCTCGGCGGGGAGGAGGCGCTGCTTACGGCGGCTATCCTCGAATACGCGGAAAAAGAAGCCGCACGGCGCAAAACAGGCGAATAATGAGGAAATAGAGTTTCAAGGAGATAAATTATGAAAATCAGATGGTACGGACATTCCTGCTTCATGCTCGAGGACGGCAACGGCGTCAGGATCCTCACCGATCCCTACGGCTCCCATATCGGCTATGAGCTGCCCGAGCTGCGCGCCGACGGCGTCACGATCAGCCATGAGCATTCGGATCACAACAATATCAGCCCCGTCATCAGCAACACCACGATCATCCGCTCGCCCGGCGAATACGAGATCAAGGGCGTGCGCATCATCGGCATCGAGACCGATCACGACAGCGTCGGCGGCGCGATCCGCGACAAGAACACCATGTTCATCTATGAGATGGACGGCATGCGCGTGCTCCACTGTGGCGACCTCGGCGTCATCCCCCCGCAGGAGATCATCGATGCGGTCGGCCATATCGACGTCATGATGGTGCCGATCGGCGCGATCTACACGATCGACGACCTCGAGGCCCGCGAGCTCGCGAACATCATCAAGCCCAAGGTCGTCATCCCCATGCACTATAAGACCCCGAAGCTCAAGATGGAGCTCTGCACGCTCGCCCCGTTCGTGGACGCCGCGAGGGACTGCCGCATCCACAACATCAACGACTGCGAATGCACCATCCAGCCCATCAGCCTGGGCGAGGACAGGGTCATTGTGCTCCGCCCGTTCGACGCGGAGAGGGACGAGGACAAGGAATGAAGACGCTTCGCTAATGAAGACGCTGCGCTAATGAAAAATAAAGACGCCCTGCGGGGCGTCTTTGCTTTATCTGTCGCTGCAAAGCGCGTTTCTTCGATTTTTCGTTATTCCTCGGGCTCTTCCTCCGCCCGGACCTGCTCGGCGGGCTTCTTTTTTCTTCCGATAGGGAGCTTGATGCTCGGGAGCTTGTTCGCGATCAGCAGCAGGTACCAAAGCACGATCAGGAGCTGCAGCACGGCTGCGATGACGTAGATCAAAAACATGTTCTCTATCCGGAAGAAAAGGTGCAGCGTCAGCGCCAGGCTCCACACCAGCCCGCTGATAGCGATAAAGGTCCAGATGCGCGGGTGCCAGAGCGCGGTCAGCACGATCGCCACGATGCACGATACGGGGATCGCAACGATGAACGCGAGCCATGCTTTCTCGAAGTCCGGCGCGGTGATGCGGATGAAGAAATAGACCATCGTGGCGACGAGCCACACGGCGGCCAGCGCCATTGCCGTGATAAGGCCCTTCTTGAGCCGATGGCGGACGCGCGTCGGCTTCGTGTTCTCAAGCAGAAGATCGTTCGGCGTCACGCCCAGCGTTTCCGACAGCGAGGCGAGCACCAGCGCGTCCGGCACGCCCTCGCCGCGCTCCCATTTGGATACGGACTTGCCCGAATAGAAGATCCTTTCGGCCAGCTCGTCCTGCGTCAGCCCCGCTTTCTTGCGGTAGAAGGTTATGTTGGAGGCGAGGATGCGCCTCGTTTTTTCGTCGTTCCTCTGTTCCATGCCCTTATTGTACCGCATTTGCCGCCCGATTTCAAGCAACAGGACGTAAAAGAAAAATATCAGCCTAAATAAACGAAAAATCGCGACTCTACCCACAGTAGAGTTGCTTTTTCGCGCTCTACCGGAGCATAGGGCCCGGGTAGAATCCGGAAAAGGACGAGTAGCGTGACAAGGCCGGGGCGGCTGTGGTAAAAGAAAGGCGAGCGGGACCGGCGCCCGGCCGATGACGATCGCGGCCGAGGCCCTGCCCGACTCGGCGACCGGAAGGAGGGAACGATATGGAACAGATGACGGCTGCCGGCGGCGCGAAGCTGCGGGTCGACAAGAACGGAAAAACGAAGCGGGAAACGGCTCTGACCCGGGCCGAGACGAGCGCGGCAAAGGCCGTGCGCGTGCTGACGGTGCCGCCCGTGATGGCCCTGATGCTCGCGACGGCGCTCTTCCTGGCGCTCGGCAAGACGGCGTTCGCCCGCCCGATCAACTATTTCGAGGCGGTATTCAGCCTGACGCTGCTGCCCATGCTGCCCTATGCGCTCTGCGCGGCCGTGCCCTCGATGCGCAGGAAGGGCCGCAAGCTCGAACGCAGCCTCGCGATAGTGTTCTCGCTGCTCGGCTACGTCATGGGCACGCTCTTCGCCATCCTCGGCGGCGGCACGCGCGTGGAGCTTATGATGTATCTTACCTACCTGATCTCCGGCGCGCTGCTCGCCCTGCTCTCCTTCGCGTTCCGCTTCAAGGCCAGCGGGCATACCTGCGCCGCGGCGGGGCCCTTCGCACTGCTGACCTACCTTGTCGGGCCGGTGTGGCTCGCGGGGTACCTCATCATGGTGCCGATCTTCACCTCGTCGCTGAAGCTGAAGCGCCACAGCGTTGCGCAGCTTATCGCAGGCGCGGCGGTCTCGGTCGGAGCGCTGTTCGCGGCGATCGGGCTAACGAACCTGATCCGCTGAAAAAAGCTGAAAATACGGTAACAGCGGGCGTCGGACCCGAGGTTATAACTCCTGATGGCCGGAGCATGGGCGACGGGCGAAGAGAGGATCGCCGCGCCGCGTATGCTCCGGCCTTGCTTTTTCGGCCTTCTTTTCAAAAAGATTTGCATTCTCGGCGCGCGCGCATTATAATATGGTATGCGTTTACGCAGGAATCTCCTTTGAAGGGAACGGTTACAGATGAAACTCAAGGTTAGAAGCATGCTTCGTTCCGCCGCTTTCGCCGCGGCCGCGATGATACTGCTTTGCGCGGTGCTCGGCATGGCCGGCTGCGCCAAAAAGAACGAGGAATTCGTCGTGCCCGACGGCATGACGAGGGAGGAGGCCGCGCTGTTCACCGCGGTCGCGAAGGTCTGTCCCAAGGACGATAACCACTCCAAGGCCGAGCTTTTGACCTTCTACATCGAGGGCTGGAGCTTCGACGCCATCCCGCAGCAGATCCTCGAATACCTCGGCGCCTACTGCTCCTCCGGCGGCGCCGCGATGATGCAGTTCGATTTCGATACGCTCAAGACCATGGGCTATATCGCCCCCGGCAACGGCGATTTCTTCGGCGAGGACGAGCTCGTCTACAACGAGGGCACGGGCAAGATCTTTACCTTCACCCTTAAAGAAGGTGAAGACGTGAACTCCGACCACGTGGCCGTATCCGTCAAGGGCTTTATCTCCGATAAGGACACCAGCGGCTACGACGTCGAGCTTACGTATACCGACGGCGCGTGGCGCTTCGAGCGCTTCTCCAACGTCTGGAACCAGTACGATTTCTTCACGCCCGAACCCGAAAGCCCGGACGGCCCCGAAAAGTGACGGGCCGCGGCGCGCGCTAAAAGCGCCCCGTGAACCATACCGATAACGCTCCGCAAAGGGCCCTGCCCGCATGTGGGGCGTTTTGTTTGGGAAAGGCGGGGGACTGCCGCCCGTTTTTTGAGAGAAAACAATATCTTGTTGTTCTCAAAATTGCACAGAACAAGATGTTGCGGGCAAGAAAAAAGTTTCAAAAAATGCTTGCATTTATTGAAAAAATGTGTTACGATACCCGAACCGAAAGGCGGTGAGGAATTGATCAGGTCAAACGATCCGAAACCCGGAACCATATTTTCGATAAGAACGCTTGTTGTGCTGGCGGTCGTCTTTGCTCTTATGCTGACGGGCGTCGGCCGTGTTTTTGCGGCGGAGCCGGAGGAGTGCGGCGAGCTTCATGAGCTCCATGATTCCGAAGCGCTTGCCGAATGCTGCACCGGCGACCACGGTTCCTTGGATGCGCGCGGCAGCGCGACGGGCGTCAAGGTCGAAAGGCCCGGCGCCGAGGATGAGCAGGACGACGACTACCGCAGATGGGCGCAGGCCGATCCCCGCTGGGGCGATATCCGCCTCGGCACGAACGGCAGGACCGTCGCCCAGGCCGGCTGCCTCGTGACCTCGATCACCAAGCTCATCATCCAGAGCGGCTACCGCGATCAGGAGAGCTTCAACGTGGCCACGCTCGTCAACTGGCTCAACGCCAACGGCGGCCTCTCCGCGGACGGCAATCTCTACTGGCAGAAGCCGGCCGAGATGATCGACGGTCTGGAGTTCGACGAAATGAACTGGAACGGCGGCTACAGCTCGAACAGCGCCTTCCAGGAAAGGCTGATGGCCCTCGTCCGCGCGAACAAGCACATCGTGCTGACCGTCAACAATTTCGGGCACTACGTCGCGGTGGACAACGCCAAGAGCCTTGAGCAGGGCGTGATCTACATCATGGATTCGCTCAACAACACCGCCGGCAATGCCGACATCCCGCTTTCGAGCCGCTATTCCTACGTCAGCCGCATCTGCACCTACGTCGGCAACAACGGCGACGATTCGCATTATATCGCGCAGTGCAGCTTTTCGATGACGCACTGCATCGCGCGCGTGACCTCGCAGAACGCCTACCTCTACACCCTGCCCTGCACGGCGAATGCGGACGAGGGCTCCGAGCTCGTCAGGAGGGTTCTCCCGGGCAGCCTGATCGAGATCACGGCGGACCTTATGAACCCGCTCTTCGAGCACTGGCATCAGGTGCTCGATGAGGACGGCCATTGCTACTATATGTGGACGGGCTGTGTGGAGTTCGAGGACTACATAAACGATGTGTTCGTTGAGGCAGGCGCGCCGCCAACGGGCACGCTCGAGCTCGGGCACTGGTACAGCCTCAGCGAAAACGTGCTTTCAAGGCACAATATCACCTGCATCGTGGGCCGCATCACCGATGAGGACTCGAACGTTATCTTTCAGGGCGCCGTTACTCCCAACGTACACGGCGGCTTTGATATTTCGGACACCGCCATCGACGCGTCGCTCCTGTTCGGCAGCCTGCCCGCCGGGCATTATCACTACGAGCTGATCGCGGACGTGCATGCCTCCTGCTACCTCACGCGCTGGACGACCGATTTTCGGCGCATCTTCGTCAGCCCCTTCTCGATCGCGGTCGATCCGCTCGGCATCCACACCGTGACCTTCATCGACCCCGTCACCAACGAGCAGGTGGAGCGCGAGCTCATCTACCACGGCTTCTACGCCGTCATGCCGCCCCTGCCCGTGCACGCGGGCTATGATTTCACGGCCTGGCCGATAGAGGGGCAGAGGATCTACTCCGATATGACCGTCACCGCCGGGGACGGTTCCGGCATACTGATGGGCGATGCGAACGGCAACGGCACAGTCGATATGACCGACGCGCTGACGGTGCTCCGCTTCGCGATGGGCAGCCTCGGCAATTCTTACATCAACCTCGCCGCGTCGGATTTCAACGGCGACGGAATCGTGGATATCAACGACGCGCTCGCGATAATGCGCGCGGCCATGTGATCCATTCCGAAAACAGAATAAACCATCCGCGCTCCGCCTGAAGGACGGGGCGCTTTTTTGTGCTTCGCCCCGCCCCGCCTAAAGCTATGGCCGCCCGACAGCCCCTCCGCCCGTCAAAAAGACCAAAATATATTTAAAAATAAAGTGTTTTTCCCGCTTGACAACTTGACTCGGGAGGCGTAAAATAGTTCAGCATGATATTATGGGAGGTATGCCGCCGCGCCGCATTCCGAGGGCCGAAAAGGCCGGGTGATTGCGAAGAAAAAGGAGCGGGCAGCCTCCGCAGCCACATCAAATTTTCTGCGGCCGAGACCGCAGAGGTCAGGGGTGAAAACAATGTTGCATGAAGAAAAGTTGGGCAAGCAGACCCGCATGAGCTTCGCGAAGATCAGCGAGATCCTCAAGATGCCCGATCTTATCGAGGTACAGAAGGATTCCTACCGTCAGTTCATCGAACACGGCTTCGGCGAAGCGCTTGCCGACATCTCTCCCATCAAGGACTTTTCCGAGCGGCTCGTGCTCGAATTCGTCGACTACAAGATCGACAAGGAGCACCCGAAGTACAGCGTCGCCGAGTGCAAGGAGAGGGACGTCAACTATTCCGCTCCCCTTCGCGTGATGGTGCGTCTTGTCAACACGCAGTCGGGCGAGGTGAAGCAGCAGGAGGTATTCATGGGCGATTTCCCGCTCATGACCGACCAGGGCACCTTCATCATCAACGGCGCAGAGCGCGTCATCGTCAGCCAGCTCGTCCGTTCTCCCGGCGCGTACTATACCGAGACCGTGGATAAGGCGGGCAGGCATCTGTTCAGCTCCCAGGTCATTCCGAACCGCGGCGCGTGGCTCGAGTTCGAGACCGACAGCAACGAGATCCTCTACGCCAAGGTCGACCGGCAGCGCAAGATCCACGTATCCGCGCTGATGCGCGCCATCGGCTACAGCTCCAACGCCCAGATCCTCGAGGTCCTCGGCGAGGAGGAGCGCCTGCTCAACACCCTCGAGAAGGACACCACCAAGGACAGCGTGGACGGCCTTATCGAGATCTACAAGCGCCAGCGTCCCGGCGAGCCCCCCACGGAGGAGAGCGCAAGGACCCTGTTCAATTCCCTTTTCTTCGACCGCCGCTACGACCTTGCCCGCGTAGGCCGCTATAAGTTCAACTACAAGCTCGGCCTCGCCCCCAGGATCGAGGGCAGGACCGCGGCCGAGACCGTTATCGCGCCGATGACCGGCGAGGTCCTCGTTGAGGAGGGCGACCTCATCACTCCCGAGCTCGCCGTAAGGATCGCGGACGCGGGCGTTGAGGGCGTATACGTCCTTGTCGACGAAAGGCGCATCCGCGTGGTCGGCAACCGCTTCGTCGACGCCGCCAAGTACCTCGATTTCGATCCCCTCGAGGTCGGCATCAACGAAAAGGTCTATTTCCCCGTGCTGCAGCAGTTCCTTGAGGAGCGCGTAAACAGCGGCATGAACGACGAGGAGTGGCGTGAGTTCCTCACTGCGAACGTTTATGAGCTCAGCCCCCGCCATATCATCCCGGCCGACATGGTCGCCTCCGTCAGCTATCTGATGGGCCTGCCCTACGGCATCGGCTTCTGCGACGATATCGACCACCTCGGCAACCGCCGCATCCGCAGCGTCGGCGAGCTGCTCCAGAACCAGATCCGCGTGGGTCTCGCAAGGCTCGAAAGGGTCGTGCGCGAGCGCATGGGCATCCAGGATCTCGATATCGCGATGCCCTCCAACCTCATCAACATCCGTCCCGTGACCGCGGCGATCAAGGAGTTCTTCGGATCCTCCCAGCTGTCGCAGTTCATGGATCAGACGAACCCCCTGGCGGAGCTCACGCACAAGCGCCGTCTCTCCGCTCTGGGCCCGGGCGGCCTGAACCGCGAGAGGGCGACCTTCGAGGTCCGCGACGTGCACTACTCCCACTACGGACGCATGTGCCCGATCGAGACGCCTGAAGGACCGAACATCGGTCTGATTAACTCGCTGTCCACGTACGCGAGGATCAACAAGTAC
>JAEEGL016298378.1_pt1 | contig 13523 bp, 11 predicted proteins | sample 9134231 | NCBI WGS metagenome assembly JAEEGL01 (sample SAMN16246548, study PRJNA631951) | gut metagenome | biome: gut microbiome; feature: rumen; material: fiber-attached | host: Bos | place: Iran: Karaj | collected 2018-10
GTCTTTGAGCAGATTGGACGAACAGTCCAACTTGCTAAGGTTTTCAAAAGAGGCAATCCCGTCCAAGGATTTTATCCCCATGGAAGGAACCTCGATTTCCGTCACTTCGGCCGCCTCCGCCAAATCAATCTCTCCATTACCATCGGTGTCAAAATGCTCCAGGCAATAGCTCTTGAAGATCGGATCATAGAGCGAGGCATAATGCACTTTTTCCTTCTTGCACGATGCGGCCAGCAACAATAAGGCGGCCATTACGAGGGGGAACAGTCTTTTCATAATCGGAGAATGCTAAGTAAGTTTAACATCGCAAGTTAGTGATTTTTTCTGATATTCCCCATCTTTTGAAATCTTTCCGCACCCCAAGAAGACACGGAGATAAGAGACATTTGCAGTGGTTCTAGACATAAAAAGTGCGACCTTTTTTTAGTTAAACATACCTGGTCGCATATTTGGTCACACTTTTGGACTGTATCTTATCTTCACCCATCCCCATAAAATAAAAAAGACCATCACAAGGGGTTGTGACGGGTATATATAGAGTTTAGTCCATTTGGTCGATCGTAGTCGAACCAAGACTTATGTTATGTTGACTTGGTAGCGGGAGTGGGTCACGATCCCACGACCTCCGGATTATGAATCCGACGCTCTAACCAGCTGAGCTACCCCGCCGTACCAGAAGGCACAAAAAAAATTGTTGAGATAGAAGGACTCGAACCCTCACTGACAGAGCCAGAATCTGTAGTGCTACCATTACACCATATCTCAATAATTTCCCGTCCGTCGAAAACGGGACTGCAAATTTACAACAGTTTTGATAATCTGCAAAAAAAAGTTTCAAAAAGTTACCATAAGCACCGAAGCCCACACTTCGCACCCTTCTCCTCGGCCGACGAAACCGAGCCGCTCGGTAGTCGTGGCCTTAACCGAGACAGCATCCTCGGAGCATCCGATGACCCCTGCGAGCGTCCGGCGCATCCGGGATATATGCGGAGCCAGCTTCGGCCTCTGGAGAGCTATAGTGATGTCAGCGTTGCCTAGTTTCCAGCCCTTCTTGGCAGCGAGCGTAATCACCTCTGAAAGAAGCACCTTGCTGTCAATGCCTTTCCATTTGGGGTCCGTATCCGGAAAGAGGTGGCCTATGTCCCCGAGCGCGAGGGCGCCAAGGACCGCGTCACACAGGGCGTGGATTGCGACATCCCCGTCGGAATGGGCCACAAAGCCGGCGGAGGATGGAATCTCGACTCCTCCGAGATGCATTTTCAGCCCTTCTGCAATAGCGTGTACGTCGTAACCGTGCCCTATCCTGATATCCATATTGATACTTCCTTATCATTGCAAAAATAGCAAAAATGATTAAATTTGCATTATGGGAATGTTCAATTTCAGCTTTTTCGGTGAGCAGGAGCGGCGCTCCTACAACTACCGGCCCAGGTTCTACGACCCCGAGAAGGACAGGTTCAGGAGGGACGAGAGGAAGGAAGGGGAAGAGTATGTACCGGGTGAATATATACAGAAATCTTTCAGCGACAGGTCTTTCCGCAAGACAAGGAGCACCGCCACAAGGGCCCAGAACATTATCGGAATCATCGGCCTGCTGCTTCTGGCGGGTGTCATCTACATGATGATCAAGTTCTACTCCATTTTATAAAGGACGCCCGATGGAGCTTAAGATTCTTCCTCCTGGAATAGCCAATATGATTGCGGCGGGAGAGGTGGTCCAGAGGCCTGCTTCCGTCGTCAAGGAATTGATGGAGAACGCCGTAGATGCAGGTGCGGACCAGATAACCGTCGCCGTCACAGATGCCGGCAGGACATTGATCACCGTCGTTGACAACGGGTGCGGGATGTCCCCGGACGATGCCGTACTGTGCTTCGAGAGGCACGCAACATCGAAAATAGCCACGGCGGAGGATCTCGGAAAGATCATTTCTTTCGGATTCAGGGGGGAAGCCCTTGCATCGATAGCCGCGGTGGCGGAAGTGACCCTCCGCACCAGAAGGGAGGAAGACCAGGTCGGGTGCGAGGTGGAATTCGCTGCCGGCGAGCATCTTGCCACGAGGGAAACGTCAGCCCCGAAAGGCAGCATGTTCTCAGTACGGAACCTGTTCTACAATGTTCCGGCAAGGAGGAAGTTCCTCAAGAGCGACAACGTGGAGTTCCGTCACATAGCCGAAGAATTCACCCGCGTTGCCCTCACCAGGCCTGAGATTGCATTCACACTGATCCACAATGACCGCGACATATTCGTACTGAAAAAGGCCAAATCCCTGAAATTCAGGATAATGAACCTTCTCGGTACCAACATAGCGGAAGAAATCGCCGACGTCGAAGCAGACACTTCAGTGGTCCGTATCAGCGGTTATGCCGGACGACCCGACTCAGCCCGCAAGACGCTCGGCAACCAGTTCCTTTTCGTCAACGGAAGATATTTCCGCAGCCCGTACCTCCACAAGGCGGTGATGAAGGCGTATGAAGGCCTGATTCCGGAAGGAGCGACGCCCTCGTATTTCATTTTTCTCGAAACCGACCCGTCTTCGGTGGACGTAAACATCCATCCGACCAAGACGGAAGTCAAGTTCGAGGATGACAGCGTCATATTCCAGATCCTGTCTGCAGCCGTCAAGAAGGCCGTCGGAGCCAACACTTTCACCGGGGACATAGACTTCTATTCCCCTCGTTCAGAGGAAGTTCCGGTGGTCGGGAAACTGACCGGGGAGATCAAGGGCCTAAGCGGATTCACCCCGAAGGTGGATACCGGTTACAACCCATTCTCCAATGAATCCGGAAAAGGGAATTACAGGACCGGAGACACACTGAAACAGGATTTCTCACCCCTTTTCAACGACGCTCCGGCAAGGGCCCAGGGACTTTTGGTATTCCAGGGGAAATACATCATAGCGCCTTCAGACAGCGGGATAATGGTAGTCTCTGTACGCCGTGCCCGTGAAAGGCTCCTCTTCGACCGCTTCCTGGACGCCGTTTCAAAGAACACGCCCGTCACCCAGAGCGCGCTTTTTCCCTCCACCATCCAGGTCGGAGTCGCGGCCAGGACCCTTTTCGACGAAAACGCCGGACTGCTCTCTTCGCTAGGATTCGACATCACTCCGTTCGGGACCGATACGATCGTCGTCAACGGGGTTCCCGAGGGCTTTTCCTGCGAAAGTTCTGCCGTAAGGACCATGGTTGACAACCTGACCGTAATCCTGTCCGAGGACAAGACCTCCCTGAAGACCGGGATGCTGTCGGCGGTCGCGGAGAAATTTGCCGTCCTGGGGGCCTCGGGCAACGATTCCGCCATTTCGCCTACTGAGGCGAGGGCACTTGTTGACAGCCTCCTCGCGAGCAGCAATCCCGAGTTTACGAGCCGTGGAAAGAGGATCCTTTCCCTTATCGGAACCGATGAAATTGAGAAAAGACTATTCTAAATGGAGTACTACAGGCAGAATAACCGGAGCAACTTCCTCTCGTCAATCCCGACGGTGACCAAGAACATTATCATCATCAACATAATAATGTTCATCGCCACCCTTATCAACGAAGACCTGATGATAAGGCTGTTCGCAATGTTCTATCCGGCCTCGCCGTTCTTCCACTGGTGGCAGCCGGTCACCCATATGTTCATGCACGGCGGCTTCTGGCACATTTTCTTCAACATGTACACCCTCTTCCTGTTCGGATGCGTGCTGGAAAGGGCCCTGGGAAGCCGCAGGTTCCTGATTTTCTATTTCGTGACCGGTCTCGGCGCGGTAGCGTTGCACACCTTCGTCCAATACCTGCAGGTGAGGTACACCGGAAACCTGGCCCTTGTATGCTCAATCCCGACAGTCGGAGCCAGCGGAGCCATATATGGCATACTGATGGGCTTCGCAATACTGTATCCCAACACGGTGCTTACCCTGCTGTTCCCCCCTGTTTCGCTGAAAGCCAAATGGTTCGTGCTTATTTTCGGAGCGCTGGAACTGATCCTCGGAGTCACGGGAACCGCAGAAGGCGTCGCCCATTTCGCCCATCTCGGCGGTATGGTTTTCGCATTGATACTGATGCTTTTCTGGAAATACATAAAGCTGGGGAGCAAACGTTACTGAAAAATGGCTGAAAAGGAAAGACCGAAAAGGAGCCTGTTTTCAAGGCTGGTATTCGCGCTCGTGGCGCTGATTGCGGCAGGAGCCCTTGCCCTTGCCTGCTTTGCGCCAGTCCTGAACCCGGCAAAACTCTGGTTCGCAACGCTTTTCGGCATCGCTTTCCTACCCTTGGCGATAATTGCGGCAATCCTGTTCCTGGTGGCGCTTTTCCGCCGTTCCAAGATGGCGTTCCTACTGCTCCTGGTCCTCCTTCCCGCATTCCTGCTGCTTCCCCGGATGTTCAAGTTCAAGGGACCCGAAGAGACCGGACAGGCCCCGTCGGCCAGGGTGCTCACTTACAATGTGGGCCTGTTTGCAAACGGAAAGGGCCTCCCCTCCAACCGGATCGCTGCCGCAGACTCGGTCTGCGCATTCCTCCGAAGCACCGGAGCGGATGTCATATGTATCCAGGAATTCTATTATCCCCATACTGCGCCGCTTTCCATCGACAAATACCTTAGGAAGGCTTTCCCGGGCTATCACGCTGAGTATTATGCGCTTTCGGGGAAATACGGGCTCTCCGGGAACGTTACCCTGAGCCGGTTCCCGGTCAAAGGGAAAGGGAAGATCGATTTCAGCAAGAGCACGAACATGGCCCTCTGGACCGATATCGTTTTCCCGGGCTCCACTACGCTGAGGGTGTACAACTGCCATCTTCAAAGCTACAATATCTCACTGAAGAAAGTGCCTCAGGACGGAGAGGCGGTCGAGGAGACCGAAAGGCACGTCAGGCGTTCGCTTGCGCTCCGCCCCGAGCAGGTGGGCCTTATCCTGGAAAGCCGCAAGGCCTGCCCTTACAAGTCGCTCATTGCCGGAGACTTCAACGATATTCCCCTTTCCTATACCTATTCCCGCTTGCTGAGCGGGCTGAAGGACTCGTTTACCGTAGCCGGGAAAGGCCACGGCGCCACTTTCACCGACCTCTACCCCCTGCTCCGCATAGACTATGTACTCTATCCGGGAGATAATTTCAAGGCTATCTCCCACAAAGTTTTAAAAGCCAGATATTCAGACCATTACCCCGTTACGACGGAGCTCGTCTCAATTAAGAAATGATGAAAGAAGCGCTGGAGGTCCTCCGGAAAGGAGGCATCATACTGTATCCAACCGACACCATATGGGGCATCGGATGCGATGCCACCAACCCGGAAGCTGTCGCCCGCATATACGGAATCAAGCACCGCTCCGACAGCAAATCGCTGGTTATGCTGGCATCAGACGCAGACATGGTTGCAAGGTATGTGGAAAAGATCCCGGACATTGCGATAGACCTCCTGGAGGTCAACGACGCCCCTATGACCATAGTCTACCCGGGAGCCCGGGCCGGCAAAGAAGGAGAATCCGGAAGATACCTGCTGGCATGGAATGCCGTCGCTGAAGACGGCACGGCCGGTATCAGGGTACCGCTCGGAGGCTTCTGCAAGGACCTGTGCGCCAGGTTCGGCAGGCCGATTGTATCTACTTCCGCCAACATCTCGGGCGAGCCCTCTCCCAAGTCTTTCGCCGACATCCCGGACGAAATAAAAAAGGCCGTGGATTACATTGTGGACCCTTCCCTGGGCCCGGTTTCGACGGGAAAGGCATCCCAGATAATCAAGGTCGGGCTCGACGGGGAAGTCCAAATCATAAGGATGTAAGATGGAGCTGTTCTATTCGGATGAGGTTACCGCCGGGAAATGCATCCTGGGTCCGGAGGAGTCCAACCATTGCGTCAGGGTCCTCCGCCACCGTGAAGGTGACACGATAAATGTAATAGACGGGAAAGGCACCCTCTATGAATGCCGTATCGAGGCCGCCTCTCCGAAAGGGACGGAGGCATTGATAATCAATAGCATCCACGGATGGGGAGGACATCCGTACCGCCTTGTCGCGGCCTGCTGTCCGACCAAGAACAACGATCGTTTCGAATGGTTCGTCGAGAAAGCCGTGGAGTTCGGAGTGGATATGATAGTACCGCTCATCGGCGACCGTTCAGAGCGTAAGGTCTACAAGACCGAACGGGCGCAGAGGATTGCCCTCAGTGCCGCAAAGCAGTCCCTCAAGGCTGCCGTCCCTGACATTGCCGGACCCGTAAGCGTAAAGGAATTCCTGAACGGACCGAGGAGCGAAGGCAGTCTGGCCCTTATCGCCTGCTGCTTCGAGAGCGAAAGCCTCCCCCGGCGAAGCATCAAGGAAGTCCTGGGCGCCTGCGATGGCAGCGAAATCATCGTCCTGACCGGCCCCGAAGGCGATTTCTCTCCCGAAGAAGTGGAACTTGCCATAAGCCGCGGTTTCATCCCTGTAAGCCTCGGAGACTCCCGGTTCCGTACCGAAACCGCCGCCGTGGCGTCCGTAGCGGCAGTCTATTTCAGATTCATGGAAGGATGAAGTATATAGGACTCATATCGGACAGTCACGGCACCTTCGGGGACGAGTTCAAGGATTTCCTTTCGCCCGTCGATGAGATATGGCACGCCGGAGACTTCGGAGGAGGACTTGTCACGGCAGCGCAAATAGCTGATTTCAAGCCCCTTATAGGTGTTAGCGGAAACTGCGACGACCATATCCTGATCTACGATTATCCCGAATACCGGTTCTGGGAATGCGAAGGTATGAAGATACTGATGACACATATAGGGGGTTCCCCCGGACACTATTACCGCAGAGCCGAGGCCCACATACGCCATTTCAGTCCGGATGTATTTGTATGCGGCCATTCGCATATCCTTAAAGTGATGCACGACGACAGCTACAACCTGATGTACATCAATCCGGGAGCTTGCGGGCTCCAGGGATGGCAGACTGTCCGTACAGCCCTCCGCTTCCATATCGACGAAGGCAGATTGACCGATATGGAACTCCTGAAAGTGCCGTTCAGGGATATCACAACCAATATGTAACCGCGATGAAGACTTTCCTCAAGAATAACCTGCGGACAATCCTTCTTCTCGCGGGAATCCTCTCCGGAGGCATCTCGGGCGCCGTTTTCGGCGAAAAGGCCATGGTCGTAAAACCGGTCGGCGACATCTTCCTGAATTTCATCTTCGTGCTGGTCGTGCCGCTCATTTTCTTCGGAATGAGCAGCGCCGTTTTCCAGATGTCGGCCTCCGGCAAGATGGGAAAGACGGTGGGGACAAGTCTTCTGGTCTTCTTCGCCATGGCCCTGGCGGTCGGGGCCCTGTCCTGGCTCGGAGTCAAGGTATTCAACCCGCTCTGCGGCGTTTCCCTGCCGGAAGGAGCGGCCGGGGCCGTAGGTCACGCGGACACGCCTCTCGGAGATATGATAACCGGAGCCGTCAGCGTCGGAGACTTCCCTCTCCTACTCAGCAAGATGAACCTGCTCCCGCTGATGCTGTTCTCCATTCTTCTAGGCATAGGAGCCTCATTGTCAGGCAAATACGCTCCGGCCGCAGGATCATTCCTAATGGCCGCGTCGGGGGTTGCATCGAAGATGACGGACATTGTGATGAAGGCCGCCCCGGTCGGACTCGGCTGCTATTTTGCAGTTACTGTCGCTTCCCTCGGCAAGGACATCACCGGGGCCTACCTAAAGGTCCTGCTACTGTATCTCGGAATCGCAGCGCTGGTCTTCTTTGTCTTCAACACTGCAGTTGCTGCCGCGGCCGGAGGGATCGACGGCGTGAAGAAGTGGTGGAAGAACATCATCACCCCGGCCCTCTCGGCCATCGCCACGTCCTCCAGCGCCGCCTGCATCGGCATCAACATCGATTCGGTCAAGAAAATGGGTGTCAGGGCACCGGTCGCAGAAGCCGTCATCCCGCTCGGGACCCATCTCCACAAGGACGGTTCGGTAATCGGAGGCGTAATGAAAATCGCCTTCCTGCTTGCCCTGTGCAGGGTTTCAGCCGACGGCGCCCTGCCGTTTTTCACAGTTGTCCCTACCGCCATCCTGGTTGGTACCGTCATGGGGGCCATTCCTACCGGAGGAATGACCGGGGAACTACTGATCTGCTCCGTTTTCGGTTTCCCACCGGAAATGGCAGCCGTGCTTATGGTCATAAGCACCATCATAGATATACCCGCAACCCTTCTGAACTCCGCCGGCAATATGCTGTCGGCCGTAGTGGTTGACAAGTTTTATTAGAATCCGACTGTCATTATGAACCGACTTGCCATTTTGGCCGCAGCCGCCATCTCCCTTTCGGGATTCATCGCCGGCGCTACGACAAAGAATGTCGCCCCCCTTGCAAAAGCCAGCGTATCAGACTGCCTGTCAGAGAATTACGGAGCATCTTGCCTGAATGACGGCATCATCTTGATGGACGGGAAAGGCGAATGGGCCTGCAAAGGGAACGTCTTGCCATGGGGAATAATGCACCTCCCGAAGGCAAGGCTGGAATGGGACACGCCCGTAACTGTGGACAGGGTTGTACTGTACGACAGGATAAGGATGGACGAGCATCTTTCCGGAGGCACACTCAGGCTTGGCGACGGCACTTCCATCAGCGTCACCGCCATCCCGAACGACGGCTCCCCGAAAACCGTCTCATTCCCTCCGACAAAGGTGTCCTGGATTGAATTCGAAGCCACAGACGGAGCCGGTAAAGACATAGGACTCAGCGAGATAGAAGTGTTCGAGGCTCTGAAAGACGACTCTCCGAAGGTCGAATGGGCCGATCCCTGGATAGAGACGACCTGCGGACGGTGGTTCTTCTGCACCCCCGGAGCAAGGCCCATGGGAATGGTAGCCGCACATGCCTTTACCCGCAACAAGAACCAGGGCGGAGGCGGATACAATTATAATTTCGAGGAAATATTGGGATTCACCCAGATCAACGACTGGATGATCTCGGGGCCAGACTTTATGCCGGTTACGGGAGATACGGACCTTTCCGACGGAATGGATGGATGGAAATCGAAATTCAGCCACGAAAGCGAGATCATCCGCCCGGGATACCACCGCCTGCACCTTGACAAATACAATATCTGGGTGGAATATACCGCCACCGACCGCTGCGCCCTGTACCGCCTGAAGTACAATTCTGAAGGAGACCACCGGCTCATAGTCGACTGCGGGAGCGTACTCGGAAACTGCACTATGAGGGATGCCGTCATAACGGTGGAATCATCCGGCCGCCTCAGCGGATCTTTCAAGACCACTGACCGGTTCTGGGGCGGTCCAGACAATGTCAACCTGTATTTCACCCTTGAGTCGGACACTCCTTTCAAGGTTGTTTCCAATATTCCCGGAAAAGGCGTAACCATCTCATTTGAAGGAACTTCGGCAAAAGAAGTCATTATCAAGGCAGCTCTTTCGTACACCAGTACCGAAGCCGCCATCGCCAATCTCAGGGCAGAAGCCCCGGGATGGGATTTTGACGCGGTCGCAGAAGAGACCGCCGGAATCTGGAATGAGATGCTGTCCAGGATAGAGGTCAGGGGCGGATCAGAGGCTGACAAGGTAAAGTTCTACACAGACCTCTGGCACGTCCTTCTCGGACGCCACAAGATAAACGACATCGGCGGTACTTATCCGGACTACACCGCAGGGCCGTACATAGAGAAACGCACCTCAGCTCCGATGCAGGTGAGGCGGCTTCCCATGAAGGGCGGACTGCCTGAATACAATATGTACGGCTTCGACGCCCTGTGGCTTACCCAATGGAACCTCAACGTCCTGTGGGGCCTCGCCTGGCCGGAAATACTGGACGACCTGAGCGCCTGTCTTGTCCAATATGCGCTTAACGGAGGGCTCCTGCCGAGGGGCGCCTGCGCTGGCGGATACTCGTTCATCATGACCGGATGCCCCGCCACAAGCTTGATAGTCAGCACTTTCATGAAGGATATGATGACTCTCGCCGACCCTATGGAGGCTTTCAGGGCCATCAAGAAGAACCACCTTCCGGGCGGAATGATGAGCTATGAGAATCCGGATGACCTGCGCTTCTACATCAAGAACGGGTATTGTCCCGGCAACGCCGGCAAGACCGTCGAATGGGCCTTCCAGGACTGGGGAGCAGCGCAGATGGCGAAAAAGCTGGGGCTGAAGGCTGATGCAAGAGAGTTCGCGCGGCGAAGCCACGGATGGAAGAAGACTGTGGATCCGGAAACCGGATTCCTGTTTCCAAAGGACGCATCCGGCAAATGGATACACAGGGACCCTCTCGACGGAAACGGCTGGATAGAAGCGAATTCCTGGCAGGGATCGTGGGGCCTGTCCCACGATCTGGACGCCCTCGCCGCCCTTATGGGAGGGGACGACAGATTCTGCGAGAGGCTGGACTATGCTTTCAGGAAAGCCTCTGAAGTCGACTTTATCTATGATTACAGCGGCGGATATGTCAGCTACGCCAATCAGCCCGGATGCTCCGACGCACACGTCTTCTCGTATGCCGGAAAACCTTGGCTTACACAATATTGGGTAAGGCAGGTAAGGCAGAGAGCATACGGAGGAATCACCCCGGACCAGGGATATGGAGGACATGATGAGGACCAGGGCCAGATGGGTGGCGTAAGCGCCTTGATGTCAATCGGACTGTTCAGTGTCACGGGTACGGAAAGCGCTGAACCATATTACGATATAACCACTCCGATTTTCGACGAGGTCGAAATCCGCCTCAGCCCCACCTACCACAAGGGAAAGACTTTCGTGATACGTAATCATGGGAATTCACCGGAAAACCATTATATCCAAAGGGCCACATTCAACGGCAAGGATTGGAAATGGTCCCAGATAAGCCATCAGGATTTCTCCTCGGGAGGGGTGATGGATCTCTGGACAGGACCGTCGGCGGAAGAATCCTGGGGAGAGAGGCGGTACTCCTTGGGAGATTTGTGATAGAAGGCAGCGAATTCACGGAAGAAATAGGCCTTGTTGTTGAAACCCGTCCTGTACTGGATTTCCGAAACAGTCAGACGGGTCGTCCTGAGCAGCATCCCGGCTTTTTCAAGTTTGACGCTCCGTATGAACTCCGCGGGAGATTTCCCAGAGAGCTCCCGGATCTTCCGGTACAGTTTTGCACGGCTCATGAACATCCTCTCGCAGAGGAAGGCCGGCGACAGCTGCTCGTTGGTAAGATTCTGCTCTACCAGGGCAGTCAGGTTCAGAAGAAGGTCCTTGTCGTCGATGTCCACTACGTTGCTGTTTACCATATCCTGCCTGGACACCACTGAAGAATAGTATTTCCGGAGTGTCTGACGACTGTTGAGAACCCTTCTTATGACCGAGCGCAAATGCCTGGGATAGAATGGCTTGGCGACAAAGGCATCGATACCGAGAGAGTTCGCCCTGATTTCGCTTTCCACATCGTTCATGAATGTCAGGACTATCACGGGGATACTCCTGGTCAGATCGTTTTCCTTGAGCCGGCGGATGAGCTCGAATCCATCGATGCCGGGCATGTTCAGATCGGTAATTATGACACTCGGGCGGACGTGATGCAGGACTTCCAGGGCCTCGTCTCCGGAGCCGGCTGTTATTACCTGGTAATCGGAGCCAAGGACGTCCACCACGAAATCCCTTATGGCCTTGTCGTCATCGACCGACAGTACATCCGGCATCATTCCCTGTCCCAAAGAGCCGGAATAGCCCTGGCGCACATTTCCCGCAGCCTCCTTTCCGGCTTCTTCCGGATCCGGAAGAAGGTCCGGTGTCCCGACAGGGATGCTTGCCGAGATGGTTATGAATCCATCCTTGCCGACCTCGGTACCGACCCTTCCCGACAAAGCCTCCGTCAGCCCATTGGCCATCGCAAGCGCAGTTCCAGAGAGGGCCATTTCATTCAAACCACCCTGTTTTTCAATATCTTCCAGAATCTTATACCTGTCGAAGTATTCTTTTAAACTTTCTTCTGACTCTCCGTTTCCAGGGTACTTGACTGAGAATGTGAATTCCCCCGGTCCCTTTGATAGGGAAGCCGTAACTTCGCCTTTCGGCTGCGTCGAAGCAATGGCAAAACCGGCCATGTAGGTAACGATCCTTTCGAATGCGCCCGAATCCGTAACCACCGATATCTCCTTGTCAGGAATCTGCTGTGTCAAAGCGACTCCAGGATATCTTTCAATTTCCTTGGACACGCGCCGGAGGGCCTTTGAAGCCACCTCCCTGACATCAGTCGCCGCCAGAAGCGGAGTAAACGTTCCTGAATCCATCTTCCTGAAATCGGTGATGCTCCTGATCATTCCCTGCATCTTCTCCACGCTTTCGCGGATAATCAGGGAATAACGGTTCTCTGACGGGGTAAGATGCCGGCCCGCGTTGAGCTCCTCGATGCTGCCTCCGATGAGGGTCAGGGGTGTAGCGAAGTCCTTGGTTATACTGGTAAAAAAGTCAAGTTTTGCCTCATAAGTATCCTTCTGGTGCTCACGGTCAAGCTTTTCCTGCTCCAGGGCCCTCTCCCTGAGTGTCCACTTACGGCGCAGATTCAGATAAACCGCCGTACCGGAGAGTATCGCAAGGACATATGCCGCGACGGCCCACCAGGACCCCCACCACGGCCTCCTCACGACGACCAGGACTGAAGCCTCAGACGGACTCCAGACCCCGTCTCCGTTGGTGTGCCTGAGCAGGAAACGGTATCTCCCGGGAGGCACATTGGTGTAATTCGCCATCCCGATGGTAGATGGGACCGACCATTTTTCGTCGAATCCGACCAACTTATAGGAATACCGGCACTCCACGTTCTTCTTCATGTCCAGGGACGAGAATGATATGGTGAAAAAGTTCTCGTCACTTTTCAGGATGACCGGTACATCGCTCCTGAAATCAGGCCTGGGAATGCTTTTGACTGCGAATCCGGTAAAACGCAGGCCCGGATCCTCGGACCGGAGCTTCATGCCTGAAGGATTGAAATAATTGTATCCGCTGATGCCTCCGAACCAGATTCTCCCATGCGAATCCAGAAGCGAAGATGAATTGGTGAATTCGAGGTTCTGCAGGATATTGGCATCGCTGAAAAAGGTAAATCCCGGTCCTTCCGGATCGAAACGGCAGATGCCCCGGTTTGTACTGATCCACAAATTCCCGGCACGGTCCTGCTCTATGGCGTGGACCGTACCGCCGGTCAATCCGTCTTCAGAAGAGAACTGACGGGCAGGGGCATTACCGGAAGCAGGTACCCTGAACAATCCTCCTGCAGTACACACCCACAGGATATCATCATTGAAATTCCTAAGGCACAATACGTTGTTGGCAGGCTCAGGGTAATCCTCCTCGCTAAAGAAGACCTTCGTCCAGCGGTCGGAAGCGATGTCCAGGCGGTCGACCCCGCCGCCGAGAGAACCTATCCACAGCGCATCCGCCCCATCCTTTACGATGCTCATTACAATGTTCCCGCCTATGGTGCCGCTGCCGGAGCCGCCGTATGTATAAGACTTATAGCCTGTAAATACGGGTTACCTGCCTGAATATGAGACGTCGAGCCGGAACAAGCCGTCGCCGAAAGTCCCCGCCCACAGGCAGGA
>JAEEGL015336684.1_pt1 | contig 13522 bp, 2 predicted proteins | sample 9134231 | NCBI WGS metagenome assembly JAEEGL01 (sample SAMN16246548, study PRJNA631951) | gut metagenome | biome: gut microbiome; feature: rumen; material: fiber-attached | host: Bos | place: Iran: Karaj | collected 2018-10
GGCAGGCTATAACAGAGTTACTTTCCATATGCAGGATCATGGAAACGAGGTTCCGGAGCAGGGCGTTGTTACCGGCGGATATGCAACCGAGCCCGAAAAACCCGAAGCGGAAGGTTATACTTTCGGCGGATGGTTCACCGCGAGTGATGATCTGTTTGATTTTACGGCAACAAAAGTTCTGACCAATCTGGATCTGTATGCGAAGTGGACGCTGAGAGCCCATAATATGTATTATGATCTTGACGGCGCAACCGATACGGCAGAGAGCCAGAACCGATTCGCGACAAAAACAAATGTGGTTTATGGTACCGAGTTTTCGGATGTCTATGATCCGAATCAGAATAACGCCTACATGACCAACCTGACCAAGGACGGCTACCTGCTCGAAGGCTGGGATGCTTACAAGGTAGAAGAGGTTAATGAAGGCGTGCCGGTTCTCGGCGAAAAGCTGGAACAGGTTCCGGATTCCATGCCGGACTTTGACATTTGCTGGAAGGCGAATTTTTCCAGCCAGAAATATTCCCTTTCCTACAAGCAGACTATCCGCAATGAGGACGGATCTGCCAGCATTTCGGATATTAACTGGAGCGATCTGAAATGGCTCGATGCCAATGGAAATGAGCTCAGCCAGCAGGATATCGAAGAAAACTATACCAAGTATTCCCTTGAAAAAGACGGTTTTAAACTGCCGACATTAAAGGCGCAGAGAAAGTATACTTTTGCGGGCTGGTATCTCGGCAGTGCGGCAGACGCGCCGAAGATAGAGAAAATCGAAAAGGGAAATGCAAACCTGGTACCCGCCAGCGGTAAGATCCTGAACGTTTACCCTCGTTTTAAGTATTCCCAGTTCAAACTGGAATGGTCATTAGACGGCGGTATGGTCACTGACAGCAGCCCGGAATATACGCAGGCAGGCAATGTGACTTACGGAGAGAAGATCCTGTTCCCGGAGGTGTTCCGGCCTTATTATGACCTGACCGGCTGGACCATCAGTTATAAGAGCGGAGCGACAAGTACCTACACAGTTGAAGAACTTGAGACCAAGCAGGCATCCGAAGATCCCATCACCATGACTGATGAGGATATGGTGATCTCAGCAAAATGGATCGAGCGTGAATACTGCGTGCAATATGTGCTGGATGATGAACTGGCCAGATGGAACGTATGGCAGGATAGTCCCTCACCCGTTCCGTCATGGAAACCAAGCAGGGATTCCGGTCAGACAGAAGGAACCATTGGATATGATTATTTCCTGTTCAGTACGATCCCTGCCATCAAAGCCGCAGCTTATATCCATATGAAGGAAGGCGCGAATGACACACCTTCGGCATATGTTTTCGGTGGATGGTACAGAACACCGCAAAACAGCGCATACAGCCAGACATATAAGAATTCTTCCGAGTATTTATCCAATCCGAAGAAAGAACCGAATATGAATAAATACGAGAATACGAATGCCGGCCGTTATGAGTATGACCGCGATCTTCGGATCTTCCAGAATGACGGCTGGAATGAAGAGGATCTTGTGACCAGTCTGTCGCAGCAGCTGCTCGACAGCCTTGAGGCTCCTACGTTCAAACTGTATGCAAGATTCAAGAATAAAGAATTGTCACTGACCTGGAATTTCCAGGGCGGCACGATCCCGGATGATGTAACCTACAGTCCGGCCATTGAAAGCAGCAATACCATCAACGTCAGCAGTATGACGGAGATCAAGGTGCCGGCGATCGTTGAAAAGACCGGTTATCAGTTTGGCGGATGGCAGTTTTTCCTGGATGGTGAGGCAACGGAAGTTGCTGATCCGGCAACGACGCTGGAGTATGACAGTGTTGCGGGAACGCTGAAGATGCCGAGTCAGAGTCTGACGATCAAGGCAAAACTGACACCGATCGCATATAAGATCAGTTATGAGAGCAATTCTTATGGCGTATGGAAGTCGGCAAGCACCATATCACCGGCCTGGTCCGGCACAGCCGAGGGCGAGGATGTCTATACAGTAGAATCCTATAAATCGGATAAGTTCCGCGATCCGGAAAAACATATGACAGTTACCCCCGGATATGAGTTCGTGGGCTGGTATGATCTGGACGGCGGTCATGAGAATGCGCTGCGGAATCTCGATCCCGATACGGCCGTTGATACCGATTATGCTGCGGCAGCGATCGGAAATCCTGTTAAATCCCTTCGTGATCTTGTGGATGTAGCGCAGACAGATACGGTCAGGGATATCAATCTGATCGCGATCTGGAAACGCGTATCTTACAACGTGACATGGAATTTGAGCGGCGGAAAAGTAGAGGCGGAACTGGCAAGTGATTTTGTTCCTGCATTTACGAATTATCTGGCAACAGATGTCAGTGTCGTGAAAGCAAAGTACGGCGATACTATCAAAGCGCCGGATATCACCGGATGCAGGGAAGGCTATACCTTCCGCGGATGGCAGTTTACCGGTGTGGATGCCCTTGGCACCTATCAGTCCGGTACATATTATAAAACCATTGAGGCGGAAATGCCGTCAACGGAAGTGGAATTTACGGCATATTGGAGTCTGAATGAGTATAACATCACTTATGTCTATGATCCGAAACAGGGATCACTGGCAGACTCGACAGTGTTCAAATATGATTATGAAACATCTGTTGTAATACCTGATATGATACCGAATTCTGAGAATCCGAAGTATGAGTTCAGGGGCTGGTATACCAAGCGTCCGGCCAATTACGATGAAAACGATGCGGATTGGGATCCTACGGCGAAAGTGACCAATATTCCGATCAATAAAACAGGGGATATCACGCTTTACGCAAGGTGGTATACCATCATGGTTAACCTTACCTGGGATATGGATGGTGGAGCTGTGATCACTTCAAGTCCTTATACCAAGAGCGGTGATTATGAATTTGGTGATGCACTTCGTTTCCCGACAGCGTCTGAGATGACAAGGATCGGCTATGATTTCAACGGCTGGATCATTCAGGCTTATTCGAATAATGTGAAGGTTGACGAAGCGATCCTCGGTCCGAATGACGAGATCCCCGCACGGTTTAAGACCATGAAGAACAATATCGTGATCGTTGCGAGATGGAATCTTGTTCAGTATTCGATCAATTATTTCTTCGGCGTGGATGAATCGGGGAATCCCATTGCAGACTATACTTCATCCCAGAAAAAGTCTGTGCGTTATGTATATACGGTAGAAGATGATACCTACTCGATCCTCTCACCGACGGTCAATAACAGACCGGATGTGAAGTTTACGGCGTGGTATACCGCAAAGCCTGACGGATTTGATGAAACGCCGGGCTGGCTGATCACGACCTGGGATTCGAAGACTATTTTTGATACCATCGTAAAGGGAAGCCGTACCGGAGAGCTGAATCTTTATGCAAGATGGGAGATCAATCAGACTTATGCCAATACGATCAATACGCAGATCAAGGATGTCAATACCGCGATCCGCAAACTGATGGAGCTGGTATATGCCGATAACAGTTTTGAGATGACACCGGATCTTGAGAGCCGGTTAAAAACCGCAATTGCCACTTATGATACTTCCTGGTATGCGGTAAAGTACGGTGCGAAGCGCGATGAGATCACGGATTATGACAGAATGCGTCTGGTTGAGCAGGCATTTGAAGATAACGTATCCCGCATGACGCAGGAAGCCGTGGACGCGATCAATGCGATCGGGGACGTAACCTATTCCGAGGCAGTCGGCGACAGGATCGCAAAAGCCCGTGAAACCTATGATAAGAATACGAAGATCGTGGCGGTGAAAAATGCCCTGGATAAGGCTATGCCGAAGGCGGCTTCCATACTGGCCGAGAAAGAGGCGCTTTACAGTGCGCTGGCTGAAAAGGATCAAAAGGATAATGCCAAAGCAAATACGGTTCTTTCCATGGCAGAGAAGATCCCCGGAACAGTCGAACTCAACGACGCCAATAAACGGCTGATCTATGACGCAGTGGATTCCTATGAAGCGCTGACCAGTGACCAGAAGGCTCTGATCCCTGCCAATGTTGTGAAACGCATTTACAGAGCGGCTGACGAGTATCAGGCACTGGCTGCAAAACGCGTAGCTGATCAGGAAAAGGCCAATGAAGCGATCAATGCCATTGACAATATTCCGGCCAAGGTGAAACTGACGGATGAGGATAAGGCCAAGATCGAAGCTGCAAGAGCGGCATATGATTCGCTGACAAGCGTACAGAAGGCGCTGGTACCCGCAGGAAAAACGGATACGCTGACAAAGCGCGAAGAGACCTATGACAATCTGGTGAAGAAAAAAGAGAAGGCGGATTACAATGCCGCTTACAAGAAGTGGGATAAGAAAAATACCACGGAAAAAGAGATCACTAAAAAGATCAAAAAGACAAACACCGACACAAAGGATGTGAAGGGCGCGAAATTCGCCAAACTGAAACCCAAGGCGAAGGGCGGAAAGAATCAGGTGACACTGACCTGGAAGAAGGTCAAGAAGGCAAACGGTTATCTGGTATACGGTTCGCAGTATGGCGGCAAGATGAAGCTGCTTGCAACGCTGAAGGGCAAAAAGAACACGAAATATGTTCATAAGAATCTGTCCGGCAACAGCTATTATAAGTACATCGTTGTAGCCTATAAGAACGTGAAGAAGTTCAATACCAAATCCGTGCTGGCTGTATCAACCACAGTCTACGCGGCACCGTCCAATTCCGATTACGGAAATCCGCTCTTTGTGAAGAACCGAGGTGCGCTGAGTGTGACACAGGCGAATCCCGGTGATGTGATCCAGCTTCTGATCGCCGTGCAGTTCCTCGGAAAGGATAAGCCGATCCGTGATGTCAGATATGAAAGCACGAACAAGAAGGTTGCCAAAGTGGATAAAACCGGCAGGATCGTTTGTAAGAAAGCAGGAAAAGCAACGATCTATGCAGTGGGACAGAACGGTATGTTCGCTTCGCTGAAGGTGACCGTTATCAAGTAAGTTTTATGGATGCAAAGCAGATAGCAAAACTGAAAAAGGAATACAACCTGCAAAATGACCGCGATGTCATGAGACTCTATGAAAGGCTGCAATCCGGGGAGTTTGACCTGTCAACTCCCGAAGGACGCGTCTTCGATGACGAGATCTATGAAAGGGCTATGGCGGTCAGGAAAAAACAGCAGGGGAAGGCAGTGGCCACGGCCACGGCCGCAGTAGCGAAACAAAGCGCGAAGACCGGTAAGACAAATGAGCGTAAAGGCGGAAAGCGGGTCGTGGTCCTGACGAAAAAGGAGTTTCTGATCAGACGGATCCTGATCTGGACCTTGTCGATCATCATGCTGGGCTGTTTTGTGATCTTCGCAGTCTATCTGGCGGACGCACAGAAAGCAAAGCAGTTAGCTGAGCAGATCGCCAGAAAAAAGAACAATACCGATGTACAGGCCATGTATGCCGGAAAAGATGTTAACCCGGCGCAGGATGCGGCAGTAGATGATGACGGCGACGTGATCACGGGAAACATACAGCCGCAGGTCCTGGATGTGTATAAGAGCCTGTATGCCCAGAATAAAAACGTGATTGGCTGGATCGCCATTGAGGGAACCAAGATTGATTATCCGGTAATGCAAACTTCGGATAATGAGTATTATCTGAATCATGATATCAATCAGAAGGAAGATAAGAACGGCACCCTTTTCATGGACTGTGAATGCGATGTGCTGCGCCCGAGCATGAACTTTATCATCTACGGGCACAATATGCGTTCCGGGAATATGTTCGGAAGCCTGAGCAAGTATAAGGATGAATCCTATTATATCAAGCATCCGCAGATCCACTTTGATACGATCTACGAGACCGGCGTGTACGATATCATGTATGTGTTTAATTCCAAGATCTATCAGAAAGATGAGATCGCCTTTAAGTACTATCAGTTCATCGATGCCGCATCAAAAGAAGAATTCGATTCCAATATGCGCGAGATGGCTGAGCTTTCACTTTATAATACAGGCGTGGAAGCGGAGTATGGAGACAGACTTTTGACATTATCTACCTGTGATTACTTAGAGGATGGATCACGCTTTGTGGTGGTGGCAAAGAAAGTGGAATAAACAAGGATTAAAAAAATTCAACGAATTGCTCGATATATATGATAGTGGTATTTTTGTTTGAAAAAGGAGTACGTTAGCCATGGCAAAGGCAGGGAAAAGCCGCAGTGCGGCGAAAAACGCGAAGGGAAAACAGACAAGGAGAAGACAGAAGGATGTGCGACTGCGGCGTTCGGTCATGGGGACCATGTCGATCCTTTTGATGCTTACGGCTCTCATCGTGGCGCTCATTCCCGTACCGAAAACGAAAGCGGTGCTGGGAAATGATGATTATACGGCGTGGAATGACGCAAAGTATTACATCAATGATGCGACCTGTCCGACGGCAAACTGGTTTTCGCCCTATACCATTAACGGCATGAAGGTGTTTGCAGACGGAACCGGGGCGCTTCGTGTTTCCTATGATGCGTCAAACGGCGGTGTGGTCGTGGCTTATAATGAGGAATCACCGCAGCCTTCACTGGATATCCCGGAAAACATGCCGGCCTATCGTTTTAACGAAGCGGTTGACGGTTACGTGGCAGCAGATGAACAGGGAAGATTCCTGTATTATTACGATACGAACGGAAGCGGCAGTTTCCGTCCCTGTCTGTATAACGAAGGATGGGATGACGGCAGGATACTGTATGCCCTGACGAACTCTGAAGGTCTGGCAACAGAAGTATTGACAAGCTACACTGTGACCAGTCTTGACGATGATTCCCAGAATACAAACCTTCCGGCCAGGACGCCATCCACGCAGCTTTCCGTACCGATCCGTTATATCGGCATGCCGGATGTGGCTTACCGGATCACGCTGGCAAATGATGGCAGCAGCAACTTAAACGTAGATCATCCGGACGGTTATTGGGAAACGCTGACGGATGTCAATTATGAAGGCGTGTTTGAAGGAAAAGCGCTGCAGAGCGTGACCATTCCTTCCAGCATTGTCGCAGTGGGAGACCAGGCATTCCAGGATTGCCGCAACCTTTCTTCCGTATCCTTTGCAAACGGACTGACCGCCATCGGAAACAGGGCATTTAAGGGATGCGTTTCCCTTTCAGGTCTTGCGCTTACGGGCGGCGATTCGACGCTGTCTTATCTGAAATATATCGGCGATGAAGCTTTCTCAGGCTGTACGAACCTCGGGAATTTTGAACTGCCGACATCTGTTACGACACTCGGTAATTTCTGCTTTTCCAATTGTAAGGCGCTGACCGCACCGAACCTGGGCGGAAACGGAACCTCCAACCTGCAGACCATCGGTAACGGCCTGTTCTACGGATGTGACAGCTTAAAGCAGATCAGTCTGCCCGCATCAGTCAGACTGTCCGGTTATTCCAACGTGAATCTTCCGACGGCAGGAGACAATGCAGTGCATCTGCTCTCTTACGGCTGCTCATCCTTAGAGGATCTGGTATTACCCGAATTCGGAAAATCTGCGCAGGAATTCAGATATGACAATGTGACCGGATGCTACAACCTGCATCTGGTAAGGTGCGAAAACTTCCAGCTGAGTTTTGACTGCCCGAGTTCCTCCAAACCGACGCCCTGTGATTATATTGAGGATCCCACGGAAACTTTCAGCAAGGCAAATCTTGGTAAGGGCTATTTTGATGAATCGGCCTACGAGCTTCCGGAGGATTTCTGTATTGAGTCTTCCTGCTCAACATCCGATCCGGTTTATCAGTATGCGCTGCGCCATAAACGGGCTTTCCATTCTTTGACGACATCGGATATGAATTTCTATGATACCTATTGCATTCTTTCGGACGGATATATCTATTATGCAAAGATGACCAGCAATCCGAATGCGGAGATCTTCCGTTGTCAGCCCCTTGACAGCGCGGATCCTTCTGCCAATGTGATCATCCCTGGCAACATCGGACCGTGCCAGATCACCGAGATCGCTGCGGGCGCTTTTTCCTCGCCGGCGGCCATGGAATATCTGTATATCCCGGAAAAGATCACATCCATTGCGGATAATGCATTTTCCGGCTGTTCCGAACTGCGGAATGTATATTTCGAAAATGCAAACGGCTGTGCCATCGGAAGAGGAGCGTTCAAGACCGACGGTTCCAATGCCGTATATCAGGACGGCGGCCTGAGGTTCTTCGGTGATGTGGATCCGAATCCGAATACGACGCCGGGTGAGTATCCCAAGACACCTTATTCCTACGCTATGACAGCAGGAAATAACTATAACGGTTCCGGCGCACCCACAGATGATATCAATTACTGCAGCGAGTTTCCCTGGAACCTTGAGGTGGAGCGTGCAGAGGACGGCGCGGCAACGCTGGTGAGCGTTCCGAATTATGACAGGCTTGAAAAGACTTACAATGAATATCTGACCATTCAGCCTTATGTGGAGCAGATGGAAGCAGCAAAGGCTGCCGGTGATACAACGACTTATAACGCGGCGTTTGACAGCTTTAAAACACAGCTGAAGAGCATCATGACCACAAGTGGCACGGATATGTATCCGCTGAGCCGTTATTACAGTTCCTTCCAGGGCGAGAATGAAGATTATGAGCATTCCTTCTTTAATGAGATGCGGATCGCAGCCAGCGCATATAAGCGGTATTTCCTTGACGGGGATGACATGCAGATCCTGAAGGAAGAAGAAAGACACGTGATAGAGGCTGTTCTTCATCCCGAAATCTCGGAAGGTATCGAATACCTGAAGGAAGACCTGTTCAAAGGAAATGATAAGATGGAATCCATTGTCATGCATTCCATCCGCAATATACCCGCAAATGAATTTGAAGACTGCAGCGCGCTCGAAACGGTACAGATGTACCCTTCGGTCCAAGGCAGTGAATCCATCGGTGAGAACGCATTTAAAAACTGCGACAATCTGGTATCCGTTGTGCTTCCGTCCTCCACAGGTACGATCGGCGATCTGCCGTTTATTGACAGTGAAAAACTGACCAGCGTCAGCTTTACGGACGGCAGCAGTACCGGTGAAGACGGTAACAAATTCTCCTGCAGGCAGGGACTTTTGATGGAGACCAGGGCAGACGGATCACCATATGAGATCATTGAATGCCTCCAGGCCAGAGGGGATGTGATCAACGGATTTGGCAACAGTGCCATTGAAGCAAGCGAAGTTGACGGACTTTCCTCGATTCGCAAAAATGCATTTGAAAAATGCCGTGATATCACGGAGGCAGACCTGTCTACCACGAATATCACCAATATCCCGGACCGGTGCTTTCTCGACGCAAACAGCCTGTTCCAGGTATCCCTTCCCGAGAGCTGTAATTATCTCGGAACGGAGTGCTTCAAGAATACCGCCATCGGTGTTGTTCAGGTCAGAAATACGCAGATGGATTTGAATCCCCGTTCTGCATTTACGGATGACAACGGCCGCGAATATGACGGCGTGAAGTATCTGAACAATGTTATGCTTGAAGGTTATCCGAACAGTACCGCACAGATGGTAGGAGATAATCCGAATTATCCGACGATCCATTTCCGTTCCATGGATGACCGCAAATGGACCGTGACCTATATCTGCGACGGTGAGGAGATTTACAAAGAGCAGGTAGCCCATGGCGGAACCGCAAGCTTTACCTATGTGGTGAATTACCTGATTCCGAAGGATACAACGCAGAAGTTTAAGGAATGGCGTCTGTCACCGGAGGGTGCGACCTTAAATAACGTAACCATGGATATCGTGGCGACAGCAGAGCTTGAGGCGAATGATATTTCCGACAATTATCATAAAGTTACCATTAAAAGTGATGATTACGGACAGCCGGCCGGAAAGTTCACGCCTTATTCCTTCGTCATTCCGAAAGAGGATGGAACAGCGCTTACCCAGGCAGAACTTGACACCCACAAAGTCATGAAGAGGACCGGATATATCTATGATCTGTCTCCGGATATCGTATCATCAGCGATGCCCATTACCGGCGATATGGAGATCATTGTACAGTACAGCAAAGATCCCGATTATAAAGAGCCGGAAGAAGAAACAACGCCTTCTCCTACGCCGGCCGTGGAAAAAGAAAAGCATGTTGTGACCTTCTTAGTGGACGGCGAGGTCTTTGCATCCCAGTATGTTGAGCATGGGGATTATCCAAAAGAAGTAACAACTGTGCCGAAGAAGAAGGGTTATACCTTCCTGTACTGGACGCCGACAAATTATACCAGCATAGCTGTCCTTGAAGACACGACCATTGTGGCACAGTTTGAAAAAGGTTCCGACAAGAGCACTTCCGGATCCGGCACTTCAGGAAGCGGAAATACCACGGGAACCGGCGGCTCGGTATCCGGCAAGAGCGGAAAGAGCAGCTCCGGCAGCTCAGACAGTTCCTCAACAACGAACTCGAAAAAAATGCATACGGTAAGCTTTGTGGATTATAACGGACAGGTGCTTTCCACCCAGCAGATCGAGAACGGCAAGACCGCAGGCAGCTTTGCTTATGTGCCTGTGAGAACGGGATATAAGTTTGTATCCTGGTCACCTTCGAACTATGCATCGATCCCCATCACGATGGATCTGATCGTCAGAGCGACCTATCAGAAGGATCCGAATTATAAGGCGCCGGCAACAAAAACCGTCAGCGGAAACGCAACCGGCAAGGTGAAACCGAAGGACAGCAATACCAAGGTAGATCTGACCAAGTCGGGCTTCTCCAATAAAGGACTGGCCGCAGCATCCGTCAGCGGATCCAATGACAACTTCATCGTCAAGATCACGGATTCCGATGATGCAAGGACTAAGATGGAACAGGCTTTCCTGAATGCTTACGGCAGCCTGGATAACCTGAAATATTTTGCTATGGATATCAGCCTGTATGATTCCACCGGCACGACCAAGATCGTCAACACCAATGGTCTTTCCGTGAATGTGACGCTGCCGATCCCGGATGCGATGGCAGGTTATGCAGGCAACAACAAGATCGCAACCGTGGATTCGTCCGGAAAACTTGAAAAAGTAAATGCGAGACTGATCACCATCGATAACGTGCCCTGTATGTCCTTTACGGCACCCCACTTCTCGCCATACGCGATCTACGTGGAGACCAATAACTTAACACAGGGCGCCATCGCAGATGTTTCGCCGAAGACCGGCGATCCCATCCATCCGAAGTGGTTCCTGGCCATCGGACTGGCGCTGGCATCCATATTGATGTTCGCGCTGCGGCCGTCACGTAAGATTGTGAAGGTTATTGCGTAGAAGATCGGATAGAGTAATAGAAGAAGATCGTAACTTGTAACAAAGTGCAAAAAGGCTTCCCCCTCTGGGGGCGCTACGTGCCGGTGGCACGTGTTTAGCGCCGACCGAGCCGGGAGGCGAGACGGCTGTCAGCGTAGCTGACTGATGAGGGTATGAAGAGGAGCAACATGAAAAAAATCCTCCCCCGCGCCATCGGAGCCGTACTGATCGCACTGGCCATCGTGATCACTCAGGTGCCACCCGGCTTAGTGCAGGCAGTCGGTCTTTCGGGCGATTTTGAAAAAGAAGGAAGTACCATCTACGGATATCATGGCACAGCTTCGGCTGTGTCTATTCCGAATGGGACAAAAACCATCGCATCCGAAGCGTTTTCCAATCAGAATTTTCTGACCAGCGTGACATTCCCGGCATCCCTGGAGACCATCGAAAACGGTGCCTTTCGAAGCTGTTCTTCGCTGAATGCCGTTGTTCTTCCGGGAAACCTGGAAACCCTGGAGAGCGGTGCTTTTGCCAAATGTGAGAACTTAAAGAGCTTCACTTTCAGCAATGTGCTCTATGAAATGGGGGCGGGCGTTTTTTCCGGTGATGATAAACTCGCCACCCTGAATCTGAATAAAAATCCGTATTTCGTTTTTGAGGACGGTGCATTATACAACAAAGACAAGACCAAGCTTTACTGCGTGCTGTCAGGCAGGCAGGGATCTCATTTTACGATCCCGGATTCCGTCTATGAGATTGAACGCTATGCCTTCTGGGGCTGTGACAATTTAGAGACGGTCAGCCTTTCAGCCAATCTTTCGGAAATCCCGGAATTTGCTTTTTCCAACTGTGAAAATCTGTCGGAGATCACGGTTCCGCTTTCGGTGCGCAAGATCAGCGCCAAAGCATTTGAAGATTGCGGATCCCTGACCAATGTACGGATCCCCGCATCGGTCATTTCCATCCATGATACGGCCTTTGACGGCTGCCGGAATCTGAACATCATCTCTGATGTCGGAACGGCGGCTTATGAGTTTTTCCGGAATTTCGACCTGTCCCAGTCACAGCTCATGGCGTACGAGGACAGCGTGAGCGAAAACGCCATCGGCAGCTATTTCCCGGTCAGTGAACAAAAAAAGACGGAGAAGAAAAGCGGATCCTCTGAAGGAGCAAGTGCGGATACCGCTAAGAAAAAGCTTTCTGATAAGTTTGAAACTACAAATCCCGCTGATGTCAGCAAGGCCAATGTCTGGGAAGATTACAGCGGTGAGGACGGCAGCATCAAAACCCGAGTCGTTGGTAACGAAGCGGTAGTGTTGCCGAAGATTTTTTCGGACAGTGGCTTCGGTGATCAGGTGGTGAGTGGAAAAGATGGGACGAATGTTACAGGGCAGAAGCTTCCCACGGAGGCAGATCTGCATCCTGCACATCAGCCTCTGGAAGCTTATCCGGCGTCTACGGATATCATTACGCCTTCAGCCGGAGGCCTGGTCTCCAGAAAAGCATATTATCAGAATAACGAACTGACCCATGTAGGCTTTGCAGACGGGACGAGAAGGATCGGAGATCTGGCCTTTGCAAGAAGCAGCACAAAGTCAGTTATTCTGCCGGAAGGACTGCTGAGCATCGGATATGGCGCTTTTTATCACTGTGATGATCTTTCGCAGGTATATATTCCGGACAGCGTGACGGATATCCAGCCGGAAGCCTTTGCCAATACGCCGTTTTTGGAAGAATGGGAAAAAGGCGTGGGTGATGATTTCCTGATCGTGGGAGACGGCGTGCTGCTTGCCTACAGAGGTAATTCGGCATCAGTGACCATACCGGATACAGTGAAGAAAATTGCCGGCAGTACGTTTGCCGGAAAGACGGAAATTCAGGTGGTCAATCTCGGAAATCATCTCGAAGAGATCGGAGAGGCAGCATTCTGGGGCTGCAGCGGCATCACAAAGATCACCGGCGGCGGAAAGATTAAAAAGATCGCTGACAGGGCTTTTGACGGCTGTCCCATTACGGGACTGCACATTCCGGCTTCCGTTGAAAAGATCGGGCTCGGCGCGTTTACCGGCGCAGCATCCCCGTCTGTTGTATTTGAATCGGCCTCGGCGCTTCCGGCGCTTTCCTATGAGCAGACATCAACCAGACTGACCAATGAGGATTTCAGAAAACCGGCACTCGGTAATATCGCCGTAGCCGCAGTCAGCGGCAGTGCAGCTGCATTGACGGATACGGTACTTGATGATAATTATTTAGGATTTCGCGGACTGATCGTCAGCGTGCCGGGCGGTGTCGGCGGCTCGGATAAGA
>JAEEGL016084823.1_pt1 | contig 13522 bp, 28 predicted proteins | sample 9134231 | NCBI WGS metagenome assembly JAEEGL01 (sample SAMN16246548, study PRJNA631951) | gut metagenome | biome: gut microbiome; feature: rumen; material: fiber-attached | host: Bos | place: Iran: Karaj | collected 2018-10
AATAAATGACAATATTGACGGCAATACTTGTAAACAATGCTTTAAACAGGGTGATGCTACTCTTAAAAATCGTCCATATTATGGAATGTTTACTTTTAAACAAATATTAGACTTATTATTTAGAGGATATTACTTTAATTACGATTTAGCCATTAATATTTATAATATGCAACACGATGCACTCAATATCTTTAAACAAATTATGAATGGCCAAGGATATGTTATGAATCGTCTAAAACCTAATAAAAAAAAGGTTGGACAATTAATGAATTATGCTTGCGACAGCCAAATCAATCTAAATGAAAAAAAATTTATTAATACTCCATTTTTGCACAGATTATGTGACGGAAAAAGCTGGCCATGTATTGTTAGTGAAAGTTATAACTCAGCAAAAGTCGTTGAGGCCGATACAAGTGGATTCGGTAAAGGATTATTTATTATTAATGATAATAATAAAATCATTGATTGTTTGAAAATCAATGACCTGTGGCTTGCAGACACTCCTTTGGAAAATAGATTGACATTCTGCTCAAATTGTCGAGATTATGATGCTTTACCGTATATGAAAGCATTTAGTTGGAGAAGTGCTTTGAAGGCGGGTAAAATACTTAATTGCACTTCAACAAACGGAATCCTTGTTCGGTCTTGCTATGAGAATTATTTTGAATCAACTTGGTTTGAATGGTCAAAAAACAGTTTAATTTATGCTTATTATATTAATGGAGAGCTAAGAATCAGCAAAAGCGGACGAGCTGAGCCCGATTTTTATCTTCTTGAAGGAGATGGAAGTGTTGGAGCAATAAATCCGGTTGAAGAAAGAGTTGTTGAACGAATCTGGCTTGACGATTTTGATATAAAAGAATTTCAAAAAATCTTAGAATTAAAAGAGTAAAAACATGATGTTGGATATCAATATTGATGGAAAAGATACTTATTTTGAAATTAAAGATATTGCTCCTATAACATTAAACGATATGCTTCAAAGGGCAAGATATAATAAATGTATTTTTTTATCTATTATTGTTAAAAATCCTCAATTATCCGCTCACGAATGGTATTCGCAAGTTCCAATTGCGATTGTAGACAAATTTATCGAAAGAATTATTGAATATCAGGAGGCTCCATATGTATAATCCATATAATTGGGATATAAAAAATCAATATGGTTTAAATAAAAATGATTTAATTAAAGAGGAATCAGAATCTGATTTAGAATACAAAACTAGGTTATTAAACGAATTAAGTCTTGCATGTACTGTTAAAAATGTTATTAAAACAAGCATCAATTTAGCTCAAATGAATTTAACTGATTCATTAAAAATATTAATCAATTTTGACAATAACATTGATACTTGCACTCATGATATAACTGTTTTAGAGCGAGAAATTCAAAATTATCAATATATTTGTAATTATATTAAAGACATAGAAAAACATTTTAGAGATTAAAACCAAAACATTTATATATATGCTAGTTCAATATTAATATGTCGATTAAAAAAATCGACAAAATATAGGAAATATGTGTTCATAAATTCCCTTGTCAAGAAAGGATGGGTCGAACGGATAAACACTTATCGACCCAAAATATCATATAATAATGGTGTGGTAGACAAAGCCCTGATTAGTGGTGTTTTCAGGGCTTTATTCGTATGGCATCGTTTCTTTGAAGGGGTTCGATTCCCCTTGATGCCGACTATTCATAATATTTCATAGGGGCGGAACATAACTTCACGAATGGTTTCGGGAGGAAAACCGCCCACATATTCCTCTGGGAAAGATAGTTTAAATGAAAAAACAGTTATTTTAAGCAACTGATGTTGGTTTGAATCCAACTCTTTCCTCTTGCCAGAAAATGGCATAATTGATTTATTTAATAAAAAAACATAAAAGAATGATGACTTTGAGCCCGAAATGGGCTCTCAGTTGGGTGTGCTAAACAATTTGACTGTATCAAGCTCCAAATTTAAGAGTCACAGGTTCGATTCCTGTCACACCCATTTGGTATCTAATGATACCACCATTAAGTTCAATATACTGGGGGGGTATTCCCCCACAATGTTGTTGTAGTATTAATTGGTTAATACATCAGCCTCGTAAGCTGAGAATGCTGGTTCAAGTCCGGCCAACAACTCCTTATCAAATGTCATGTTTGAGGGGTATTCCCCTCGCCTCTATTGGTATGTTCGCTTAGTTTGGTTATAGCACTCGCCTCGAAAGCGAGAATTCTATGGAATCAGGGGTTCAAATCCTCTACATACCGCTTAACAAGCATATGCTTGTTATTTATTATGAATAAAAGAGTAAAAAACAATATAATCATAAGTTTTATTCTCCTATACACTCAAAACGAATTTTAGTTTGTTTTGTTTGGTTTTTTATATATACTAAATATAAAAATATCAAATAAATAAAAACATTTTGTTGTGGAAAAAAGATACTTTATATTGGTAATGTAAAAAATCAACAACTTTTTTATTCATAAAATAGCTCAATTACAGAAATTACTACGATATGGAGGTGTTTTCCTTCACCTCCTATTTTAAAATATTTATTACTGTTTTTAACCATTTACATGTTCGTATATTAAATTTTGAAAATTTTTTGTGAGAAAAGTAGACTTTTGGCTAAAAAAGTGTGTTTAATTATCCTTATTTTTTTTGTTATATTGTTCAATATATATTAAAAATATTGTTATATTGTTCAATATATATTAAAAATATTGTTATATTGTTCAAAAATCAATTTTACAAAAGTATATATGTAATCGACAACATATTGATAATCAGCCCTGAGGGGGGTTACACGAATACCCTTGAAGATGAGTAAAAGCATTGAGCGAAGCTTTTATGATGTAAGTGATGGTCGTGGTGGTTCTGCTATGTCTATCGAAGATGTTATGAACCAAAGACTTCGTGATGAGATTGCCAGATTGGAAAGGAGCGAAGCGATTAATGTACCCAGTAGTAGAATTAGTGAGAACTTTACCAACATTGATAGTGTATCCACTCGTACTGAGTGTATAAAAGGTCATACCTTTAAGATATCAATGATGAGACATAGGCATGATAGACACTTTGTAGTGTATGCCTTTGGTCAGACATGGTGTTTTAAGCATCATAGTGAGGTAAATGAGTTCTTAGCCATGTTTAGATAGGCATGGCAGAACCATCATGACACTCAGTAGCGATAGCTAGGTATACCCTATGTCGTTTACTAACTCCTAATTATAGTAGACTTACATAGGTTGGGTATCTGACTATGGGCAGTTACTTAAATACCTTAGTGAAAACAAGGTCTATGACCTGATGTGATTGCGATTGAGATGACCCTATTAGCGAAAGCAAGGCTATATTAGGCATGCTAATGTGATTAGGTAATAGTTTTAATCCCAATCTTAGACTCATACTGATTATCATAGATTAGTTGCTCCCGATAAGTGACAGAGGAGGCTACAATGAGTTAGGTCGTCCCATAGGGCTATTCATAGTAGTCCTACGATAGCCTTTGCTATCTGTATTGACTTAGGTGATGTTATGGATACAATAAGAGAAATATTTAACAATCTTGGTGATGACCAAGTATTAGTAATCTACTTAGATGATGACTGTAAAGCAGTTATGGATAGTAGAGATAAAGTCGAAAGTGTCTTTGGATTAGAGTTTGCTCTAATTAAATGTGGAAAAGATGAAAAAATTCCAGTTCCAGTTGAATTAATAACAAAAGTCGAAGTTATGAGCAAATTAGACTTTTTCCTTAATTCAATTACTGAGGAAATAGAAAAAAAACCATAGCCCAAAGGCTATGGTAGGACTACTGTGAATTAGGATTGCCAGCAGTCCCACTATGACTGATTATAATAGTGAGGAGTTTCAGACTCCTGAATTTAAAGTGGAAGTGGTTACTTCCTTTGGTAAAATGACTGTTGAAGCATATAATGTGGGTAGAGGCTTTGTGCTTGAACACCCGATGATAACTCCGGTTTGTTGTTTAAGTACCGAAGATTTACCTACTGCATTAGAGATATGTTCTGATAAATTAGAACATGCTCATGACACCATGACTTAATTAGTCATGGTGGGACTGTTGGTGATACCTTTGGTGTAGGCAGTCTAACTATGATATTATTTAAATACATTAATGAGGAACTTCCTTATAATAAGGAATTAGCCTCTGAAATTGGTGTAGACTATGCCAATGATGGCAAGTCTATAAGATATGACCCTATTAGGGTTGAAGTCGATAGTTGGACAGAAGACCATCAAATAGTATGCGATAGTAAAGCCAATTGGGGAGAATGCTTAGGTAATGAAGATTGTCCTCGTTGTAGCGAATGCAATGATTATGAGTCTGAAACAATTGAAATTAGGACTCCTAAGCATACCTATCAGTTTTCCAGATACTTACATCGCCAATTAGGGTCAGTATGGACAAATTGGCTTGATGAGTCTTATGGTATTACCCCTGCCAAATAGGTAGGGGGTCATAGTTAGACTGCCTGCCCTGTTAGTCTTGAATAGTTTGAGGTATAATTATGTTTGTAAAGTCAAGTCAAACTGTCAATCCTAATGGTAGTGTTGGTGCTACTATTAGGAATTGGTATATGGATAATATTCTCAAAGGTGAGAAACCCTCACCTTCTGTACAAAGACTGTTAGCCAAAGGGGTATTAATTGGATTTAGTTCCAACGATTTTATAAACCCTAACTGTTACAAAGGTACAATTAAATTGTACAAATGTAATAGTTCCAGACCTAAATTCCATAAAAAATACTTTGGAAAACAAATAGGTATGGTACATATATTAGGGTTTAAAATTACCGATTATGACCATTCAATCAATTACCTTTTAGTAAGTAAATTAGATTTCTTACACATATTAAAAGGTAAAATGATTGAAGAGTTCCCAGAGTATCCAAATCATCTATATCTATACGATATTGAAAAAGAATATAGTGTAGAAACAGGATTTGAGTACAATAGGGAATGGAGTCATATTGGGGGATTAAATCCACAAGAGAAAATAGTCCTCGCTAATCTTCATAATGAAGAACCGTTCCCAAATTCCTTTTATGAGAACGATAGAGGTCATTTCTCCAAGAAGACCCAAGAAGATGAGTTTAGTATCAGATTAGACTCAATAACCTCTGATTTAGATATCAGAGATTATGAGGGAGATGAAACTGAAAATGCCTTTGATAAAGTCGATAAGATAATTGCCGATAGAGAGCAATCTCTAATTGACTCTATTAAAGAGGGGTTCGATTACGGAGATTTCCAAGATTTCTCTGACATATATACTCGTACCTCTACATCATTAGAGGATTATGAGTTATATCCTGTAAGGATTAATTGCCTCCCTAAATCCATTAGGAAAAGAGGTAAAAGTCCTTATGACACCAAATTGGGTGTTAGGGAATGGAGATGGTTCAATTATTACCAAAAAGCCACTCCATTAGAAACTTGGAAAGGTATTCCTCACGGTTCTCCTAAATATGATTGGGAGTTAAGCGAGGAAGAGAAATTGGCTGATGAATATGACCTCCCAGATAACTTCTGGGAAGAAATTGAGATGGCTTACCAATCAAGGTAAGCCATTAACTACAATATGGTGATTAGATGGAACTCAAAGAGATTAAAAATAAAAAAATCTTCACCGATTTTACTGTAAACAAATGTAAAATTGAATTAGAAGATGGTACTACCAAAGTTATTAGATTTAAAGTCTTTAAGAATGACTTTGGTCGTTTAGTGTTCGAGATTGATAAAAGAGATGAAGAATACTGTGTCGTTTAGACACAGTATTTAGGAGGCTACTATGTTTAGTAAAAAATCACGAGAAGTTGGTAAAATCAAAATCAAAGATAATGTTCTCCCATTAGGTGAATACACATTTTGCCCAAAATGTGGTAGAATATATCCTAAGAATTATAACTATTGTCCCAATGAAAATGAGGCAATAAAACTATTAAAAATTAAAATAGAATTATAATGAGGTCATACTATGGATAGTTTTAAATTCACTAATCTCAATGAGATTGTTGAAGGTATTGGTCATAAAGCCAATCGTCAAAAGATTAAAATAATTGAACTTGATGTTAATGAGAAATACATTAACATTAAAGCAAATAAATGGATTGCATCAACAAAAGATGTAATTGAGTTTTTCAGAGATGTAATGACAACGGTTGAATGTGCTCAAAACATATTTAAACCAATGTATGTAACTAATCACATCTGTGAAGAATATTATTTGGATATTGAAAACAACGAAATTGAAATTAATATTATATGTAATAAGAGGTTTGATGTAAATGACTACTATAAATAGAATGAACTTTAAAGATAGCACCTCATTCTTTGGGTGCAATAGAGATTGTAAAGATTTAGAAATAGCCGTGAGCATTAAATTCAAATGCTCACACCCACCACAAGCATATACATTTATAAATGAATGTGTTGAGGGTCAAGATAACTTTGAAATCAGATTTAATTCCAATAAGGAAGAATGTCAAATACTGATATTCCCAGAAGAGATTGACCTCAACCCAAGTATTGAAGAGATTGAAGAACTTGAAGAATTGGAAGAAATAAAAGATGATGAATGGGAGGTATTAAACGAATTATTATAAAGTAAAACAATGGAGTGGATTGATACTAATCAATCCATAATCCCACCGGCTGAATAGCCGAGCGGTCTCGCCCGCTCCGTCGTTTGTGCGGTCCCGCCGCAAAATTTTATCGAAACGGCCGCAGTCCCGGTTACGACCGCAGACGACGACCGTGAACGGTCCCAGTCTGCGGTCTCCACCGGGGCGGCCGTGGTCGATAGCTTGAATAATGGAAAAAATTTTTTGGAAGCTATGACAGACAAAGTAAGTTGCTGGATTGAACGATGGTGTAGGAAGACTCGTTGCTACCAGCTAACCGCCGACGACACTCAGAAGACTCTGCTACTGTACGACGGGAAGCCATCCCTCCTTCATCCCACCCGGAGCTCGTGCCTCCTCCCTGTTTCTCCTCTCCTCCCCATTTCTCTTTTCTTTCTCTCTCCTTTGCACTATCTTCTATGTGCTTAATCAAACCAACAAGTTACGGAGAGATGTAGTTATATATAATAACTATATATAGCTATAACTGTCCATCAAGCTATTCTCTTCTCTAATAGCTGTACGGATAGTTGTAATCTATTACCTCTTAGACTATTCATAACTTACTTCACAGATAGATTACGGGAATGTGGATTGAGATTTGTATGCCTTTTTACTCAATTCACATTAATTTTACTAAAGGCATTTGGTGATGGTTGCCCCCTTGGTGGTTCTTGGGGGTTTTATATTTATTTACGGTGATATGTATGTTGTATTCCAATATTTCTATTAATTCAGATGTGCTCGGTCGTGTAGCTTTAGCCAACAAGGCACTTCCCGCTTATGCCTGTTATCATTACACTTTGGTACAATGCATGAGTGCGGTTGATTACTGTTCAATAGAGGTTGAAGTTAATATTGATTTATACTACAACGGTGTTAATGAACCTGAACCTGCACAAACAAACTGTCCAATAGGATATTGCGATTGTTTCTCCTGCGGAAGGTGCGAATGGTTATAAACGGTGATATGTATGTTAAATTACTTCAATGTTATTCAAAGGCACATAGGCAGCAATGCTGTCTACAATTATCATGCCAGTCGTGACGGCAGATGGGTCAAGACTGAAATGATTAGGAACACTAAGTGGTTGAACAAAGCTAACTGGGGTAAAGGCATGATTGGTGTTCATGGCTTTCCTCCTATCAGCAGAACAATACGGTGATATGATGAAGTGTGAAAAAAGATTTCAATGTAAATTATATTCAGTATCTGGTTGCACCGGTTATCTCATCGGGAAGAATCAACAATGTCTTAAAAGACAAAAAAAATACGGTGATATGTATGAATAGTCAATTAACTGTATCCTTTGGCCGTTACAAAGAACATGTATTGTATGGTACCCCTTGTGGTGAGTATGTAGATGGAACTCAGATTTGTGAACACGGCTGTGATGGTTGTGTTGCAGGTCAAAACTTCTGGGACGAGGTGGTGTAGTTGCCTGTCGACTTACACCCAAAACCAGATAATCAACCTATCCTTCCTCCTAACGGTTGGGTGGTAATTGTATTTATTATTATATTTATATTAGCAATTATCTTTGCTTGGTATGGTCATTGTAATTATTATTACAATATGCCATTACTTTAAATTTTACGGTGAAATGTATGTTTGATATGTTTGATATACACAGGGTCGTTAATCCCTACGAGCTTCCGGTCTCTATACAAAATTTACCTGATTGTCCTTCAATCTTGTATTGTGTTGGTGATGTTGATTTACTAAAAAGTCCTTGCATTAGTGTAGCGGGCTCTCGTAAGATTCAATCTAAGAGTGCAGCTTGGTTAAGAGATATCCTTCCTCTCTTCGACGGATTTACTGTTGTATCTGGATTAGCTATTGGTGCAGATACCGTAGCTCATAAAGAAGCACTTAAGCTCGATATGCCTACAATAGCTGTACTGCCTTCAGGTGTTAATAATATTGCACCTGCAGTTAATGAGAAATTAGCTGACCAAATCGTCGATAACGGTGGTTTGTTAATTAGTGAGTATCCGCTGCATCAAGGACCTACAAAAAGCAGTTATGTTCACCGCAATCGTATCATAGCTGCTTTAGGTAGAAGGATTATTATCCCTCAATGTGATATTCAGAGCGGTACAATGCATACCGCAAACTTCGCTCGTGATTTCAAGAAAATCATGGTGGTTCAGGATGCTGATTACACAGGTAATCAACATCTTATAAAAAGTGATGAGTACTTTACACTCATCCATTAATTTTTTACGGTGATATGTATGTTTAAAGTTAAAGATAAAATCGCACTCAAAAGTGAGATTCCAAACAAAGCACAAATTCCTATTCTCAATCACAGAGATGACGGAGAAATGAGACCTGTTAAGATGAATGACAAAACCTGTAAAATATTCAGCTTCAAAACCCTTGATGAATTACGACTAAAACATCAATTCATTGATTGTGAAGTTGCAATAGCTGAAGATTTCTTCTGGACAGCAATGCCATTTATTGTTAACGGTAAGCTTGATATGAATGATGAAGATGGACATGATGCTTTTCATTCATGTGTTGTAGCATCAGTTTGGGGCACACCATGTGTTATAACACCTGATGGAGATGCTTATGCCTGTTATGAAACCATCCCCAAAGAAGAGTTCCCGGGTGTATATCTGAAAGATTGGGATATGGACTTTATAATGAATGAGCTCGATAAAGCTACCGAGTTTCTTCAAGAAACTATTGATAAACTTAATAACGGTGATATGTTATGATTTTAGGAGAAGTTTTGTTATCAGATACAAAAAGTAAAGTGACTGTCGAATTCGAAGAATTAGCTTTTAAAGCCATGTTAGAAAATAACATGAAAAGCATTGTGGATAGTGTGGCTCAATAGCTACATTATCTACGGAAAAATAAAAAAATAAGGTGATATTATGGTTAGTATTAAAAGAGTTTTAAGTTGTATTGGTGAAGATGAATGTGTTGTATTAGCAAATCGCATTGGCGAAGCTGTTATTGATTCTGACGACAGAGTTGAAGACATTGATGGTGTTGAAACTGTGTTTATCAGACACGGCTCTGGTGCCGATGATGTACTCCCTGTTCCATCATCTGAATTCAATAAAATTACCATTATGGGCAAAGATGACTTTATCCTTGAAAACATAATGGGAATGTTATGCGGAGGAGATGAATAAATCTACCTCCAATCAAATTTACGGAGAAATGTAAAAAATTAGGAAGTGATATTATGGCTAAAAATGTAAAAAGAACTCAAGTGCAATTGACTGAAGAACAAAAAGCATTAAGACAAATGATTTGTGACAACAAATCCGAACTCATCGACAGCAAAGAATACTTTAATGTCGGTGTAGAAGGAACTGTCTTAAAAGCAAGAATTGTAGGAGCCGGTAAGAAAGCGGTTAAATTCTGCTTTAACATTGGTGGTATCTCTACCAAAAGAAAAGCAACTCCTTCAGAGTTCTTCTTAGATTACCCTGAACTTGATGAAAACTTAGTTCTTCAAATCGAAGACTTCCTCGGTGCTACTGAGGAAGAAGAAGATGTTGCTGAAGAGAACATTACTCTCTTCAATGCACCACTTGTGCCAGCTAAGTAAATACGGGATGGGCGGTCTCGGCCGTCCATTCGTAATTAAAATTTTTATATAATTTTTATCAAATGGTGATGCCGTTCCTCCTTTGGGTGCAATTCCCAACATCATCTTAATACGGAGTTTTGATTTAATTTGAGGTGCTTTACATGGATTATGAAACTTTTATGCAAACCTGTGGTGACAAAATTAGAAATGGTGAACTTATCTACCAAGCAATGGGTCTTTTTATTGCAAAAAGATTCAAAGTAGAAATCCCAAGATGGGGTGATGTCGATGGCGGTGTTTGGGCTATCCTAAATCACTACATTGAAAATGTAGATGAAGATTTCCAAACTTGGATTGACAAGGAGGATGCTCCTATGATTCGTCCTGTCTCTCAGCTCAGGAAAATCTTCCCTGAATTTAAATACATTAAGGAAGATTGGAAATTAATCGAAACTGCCAACAAGATTTATGGTCTTGATATGGAGCTTGACCATGAAGAAGAATACTTCTTCAGCTTAAGCTTTGACTTTAATAGCTTTACTCCTATTAATGTCGACGGAATACACGAACTTAAGGAGGAAATAAAAGTACTCCAAAAGTACGGTTATCCGACTGATGAACTTGAGGCAAAAATTGCCGAATCTGGGCTTGACCCTGAAATTGTGGAGGTGTTATAGATGGATACTTATTTCCATACTTCATTTGATTGTGTAAATTGCGGTAGATGTGTTAAAGCCTGTCGTGAAGATGGGCAAAACTTTTTAAGAGGTGGAAGAGATTGTGGTCCTCAGCACAACTCTTTCGACTATGTCCCATGTCACCATTGTCCGGGTGTATGGGAAGATAAAGCTCCTTGTCAAGTGGCTTGCCACTATGGAGCTATTGAAATTGAGAGGTGGTAAGATGCCTGAATTAGTTCATGACCTTAGACAGTTTTTATACGGTAAGGATAATTGTAATATAGTATATCTCTACAATAAAGAAGATGATATGTACTATACAATAGATGAATGCAGAATCGATTCTGAAGGAGATGTCGTTCTCGACATCTCCTTGTCAGAAATATAAGTTAATGGTGATTGTTATGGGTTGTTTTGAAGTTGAAGTAAAAGACGGTAATGTATGGATTGTAGATAATAGTGCTCACCATATAGATGGTGAGCCTTTTAAATACAGACAGATTGATGAATGTCGAGTAAATATGTTATGCGATGTATTAAATGTATTGTATGAGTGCTGTATTCATGGAAAAGAAGTTGTTTCTAAACTTCATGACATCAAATACTCAAATGCCAATTACACTTTGGATGACATATTGGAATTGGTGTAGGAGATGATAGTGTGTTAAAGAAAACAGACAAAGTTGATTGTCCTTGCATGGACGATGTAGTATTTGACGATTGCTGTGATTGTATCGAATACTGGAATTGTTATGATGAAAACGGAGAACCAAAAAAGAGTTAGGTGATATTATGAGTTTAGATGAAGAAATTGCAAGCTACGGTGGAGAAAAATATGTTCCTGATGAATTAAAGGAAAGAAGAAGAAAAAGAAACGAATGTATAGCATCATACGGTGACCCATATATCGAAGAAGCTATTCTTCGTGGAGATTATTAGGAGATGAAAATATGATGGGATATGCATGGAATAAGCATACAAAAAAGGTTGATTTAGCTGGCGAATACGGTATGGTGAAAGCATTTACCGACCCTAATTGTTACGAAGTATTGACAGCAGAAGAATTAAAAGAAAGACAAGGTGAATAAAATGAGTCAATATTGGACATTAAGCGACATAAAAGCGGTCGCATCCCAAAGCGGAAACGACAATCCGGGCATCTTTCTATTATCTGAGGAGGACGAAGATACTGAGGATGCATTTGCACCTACAGATATATTTGTAGATGATGCCGGAGACATCATCATTAAGTTTGATGAAGGATTCTTTGTAGGATTTAAAGAGGATTAGGTGATGCAAATGATTATCCCCAAAAACCAAGCTATTATCATTGTACACGGAAATGCATTAATAGTAAATAGAGATTTTGACAGCTATATGGATTGGAATGATTATGTAGTAATTGATATAGATGAGTTCGCTGAAGACATTGTTAATACAATAGCTAAAGACTTCTCCAATCCCGATATCAATACCGGTGAACTGATTGACGGTGCTGTGGATAATCATTTAAATGATTTAAGACAGCAACTGATTGAAGCGGTAGAAAATAAAATCATATACAGGTGAATAGCTATGAAAATCGAGACAAAAGAAAAGTTTACTATAAATGACATTGAAATGAAAGGAAAGATTGTGGCGGATATTGAAGATGAATCTGTCATACTAACTCAAGGTTGCTATTACAACTTTGGAAAGTGCCCAATATCTAAGGTTAAAAGAATGGTTTGCGACGACAACGAAATCATCAAGAACGGCAAGGTGCTGGTGTCATGTGACCAATGCGACGGATGCCCGATGCTTCAGAAGGTCAAGTTCTTCGTGTACACAGGACCAAGCCGTGGCATCAGCGAGCCGGGCTATTACTGCGGAAAGAACAAGGTATACTCAGATGACATCGGCAAGCTCAAGAAAAGCAAAATCAAATCCAAGCACGAAATCGAAGAGAAGAAATCCTATGAGCAGGTTGAAGAAAGGTTCAAAAGAAGAAGAGCCAAGTTCATTACAGAAGAGACAATTAAGGAATGCATCAAGGACATTGAAGATTGTTTAAGTACGGAATACGGAACCTACAACGAATACGGACATGAGGTGCTGATGCTGGAAAAGATGTCTATTACCAAAAACAAATACGGATATAAGTTTGAACATGACGGTAGAATTGGAGATGACGGTTGGTATAATACAATCAGACTCCACAAGAAATGCGACATCGATGCATTGAGAGGTGCATTGGCAAGAAGATTTGGAAAAAGAGTTGACATAAGAAAATAGAGGTGTAAAAATGAATCAGGAAGAATTATTAGCTATATTTGACAATGACAAGACAACACAAGGTTATATGTTTAGAGACGACCCGACTTCACTAATTGATGTTTGGGAGACCGATAAGCTATTGGAAATTAAGGTTAGGATGAAAGGTGGACAGGAAATTACAATTTTCTATGGTGACAGAACAGAATATATCGACCTCAGCAGTCATAACGAAGAGAGTTATGTAGGACTTGGCTCTGCATTAATCAGCCCAAGAAAAGATATAGAGAGCATAGATGTAAAATGGAGGTAAAAGAAGGATTCTGAGCTTCTTTTAGTGGAAAAGAAGGCCAAATCGGGCGATTTTGCTACTAAAAGA
>JAEEGL017106510.1_pt1 | contig 13522 bp, 14 predicted proteins | sample 9134231 | NCBI WGS metagenome assembly JAEEGL01 (sample SAMN16246548, study PRJNA631951) | gut metagenome | biome: gut microbiome; feature: rumen; material: fiber-attached | host: Bos | place: Iran: Karaj | collected 2018-10
TACTGTTAATTTATCAGGATTAGAAGCAGAATTTTTTGAGAAGTCTAAAGAAGAACCTAACTTTGTTAAAGGTGCTCAATTAAAGAGCAAAATTGATCCAATAAGAGATCAATATGATTATATAATTGTTGATTGTCCTCCAACATTAAGTATTATTACAATTAATGCTTTAACAGCATCTAATTCAGTAATTATACCAGTTCAATGTGAATTCTTAGCACTTGAAGGAATTATGCAATTATTAAATACAATTATGATGGCTCAAAAGAATTTAAATCCATCTCTAGAAATAGAAGGAGTTCTTTTGACTATGTTAGATTCAAGAGCAAACTTAGGGTTTGAAGTAGTTGAAGAAATAAGAAAGTATTTTAAAGAAAGAGTATATAATACTATAATTCCTAGACTTGTAAGATTAGCAGAATGTCCTTCACATGGAAAGCCAATAATAGCATACGATCCTAGATGTAGGGCAACAGATGCTTATATAAATTTAGCAAAGGAAGTGATTGAGAGAAATGGACAACAATAATGGATCAAAAAGAAGAGCTTTAGGTAAAGGATTAGAAGAACTATTTAATAATGAACAAATTAACTTCAATCAAATAGAAGAAAAGATTCTTGATTCTACTTCAGTTGATGAAATAGTTGAATTACCTTTAGATGAATTAAGACCAAATCCTTATCAGCCTAGAAAGGTATTTGATGAAGTTAAATTACAAGAATTAGCCGATTCAATTAAAGAACATGGAGTATTTCAACCAATTATTGTTAAGAAAAGCTCAATAAAAGGTTATGAAATAATCGCAGGAGAAAGAAGAGTTAAAGCATGTAAGATTGCTGGACTTGATAAGATACCTGCTATAATTAGAGATTTTACTGATCAACAAATGATGGAAATTGCTCTTCTTGAAAATTTACAAAGAGAAAATTTAAATTCAATAGAAGAAGCAATGGCATATAGAAATTTATTAGAAGCTATGAATATTACTCAAGAAGAGCTAGCTAATCGTTTAGGTAAGAGTAGAAGTCATATTACTAATATGCTTGGATTATTAAGTTTACCTGAAGAAGTAAAAGATATGATTATAGAAGATAAAATATCTATGAGTCATGCTAGAGTTCTTAGTAAAATGGATAATAAAGAAGACATAATAAATTTAGCTAATAGAATAATAAATGAAAACTTAAATGTACGTGATTTAGAGGATGTATCTAAGAATGAAGAGATACCAAAGACACATAAGATTAAAACTAAACCTAATGAAGAACTATTATATCTACAAAACTATTTATGTGAGAAGTTAGGTACTAAAGTAAAAATTAGTTCTAATAAAATTAATATTACTTATTCTAATATTAATGATTTAAAAAGAATATTAGATATATTAAATATAAGTGAGTAATTATTATGGATGATAAAAAAATAGAAATTGGAACTATTGTAATGATGAAGAAAGGGCATCCTTGTGGTACTAATAGATGGGAAGTAGTAAGAGTTGGTGCAGATATGAAACTAAAATGTACTAACTGTTCAAGATTAGTTATGATGCCTAGAGTAGAATTTAATAAGAAATTTAAAAAAATAATTGATTAGGTGATTATATGTTAAATAAAAAGAAATTACATTTAAAAAAGATTAAGTTACATCCTATCACAACATTTATATTATTAATCGTATTTGTAATGATATTAAGTTCAATATTATCTTTCTTTCAAGTACAAGCTGATTATTCTAAAATTAATAACTCTAATGAGTTAGAGAAAGTAACGGTCGCTGTAGAAGGTTTATTTAATATTGAAGGTATAAAATATTTTATTAGTAATGCTGCACGTAATTTTGTATCGTTTACACCATTAAGTACACTTATAATTGCGCTTATTGGATTATCTGTAGCACATGCAAGTGGATTTATAGATGCTGTTATTAAAAGAGGTACTTTAAAAATTAATAATAAATTATTAACATTTATAATTATTTTTATAGCTACTATATCTAGTATTATTAATGAAGTTGGTTATGTTATTTTAATACCACTTTCAGCATTAATATTTTTGGCAAATGGTAGAAACCCTTTGTTGGGTATAACAGCAAGCTTTTGTGGAGTAGCTTTTGGTTATGGTGTTACTTTGTTTGCAGGAAGTACTGAAATTAATTTAGTTTCATATACAGAGAAAGCTGCAAGATTAACAGATCCTTCTTACCATGTTGGAATGTTATCAAATCTATTTGCTATTATAGCTGCTTCAATAGTTATTTCTATTGTTGGTACTTATATAGTAGAAAATATTATTACAAAAAAGATTGGAAGATATCGTCATGTAAATAGTAATGAAAATGAAGAACATGATGAAACAAAAGAAATATTATTAGAAGATGTTGAAGCTGAACAACAAAGAAAATTAGAAGAAGAAGTAAGAGAACATAAAGGATTAAAGAATGCATTTATTGCATTAATAATATTTGTAATATTGTTTGTATATATGTTAATACCTGGATTACCTGGTAGTGGATTACTACTTGATATGAATGAAAAAACATATATTAATAAATTATTTGGAGAGAATGCATATTTCCAAGATGGATTCACATTCATGATTTCAGCATTATTCTTGGTACTAGGAGTTGCTTATGCTAAAGGTGCTAAGACTGCTAAGAATGATAGAGATTTAATTGAAAAATCTTCTAACTATTTAAAAGATGTTGGATATATTGGTGCATTAATATTTTTTGCGGCACAGTTTATTGCTATTTATAAGAAAACAAATATAGGTACTGTTGTTATAGCACTTATTTCAAATTTAATTAGGTCACTTCCATTTGGAGGTTTACCTCTTGTAGTGGTTGTATTATTACTTTTAGCTGTATCAGGATTATTTGTTACAACACAAACATCAAAATGGGCTTTATTTGCTCCTGTTGTTGTTCCTTTATTGATGCAAAATAATGTTTCACCACAGTTTACTCAATTTATTTTTAGAGCAGCTGATTCAATGATGAGAGGATTTTCTCCTTTCTTAGCATATTTTGTTATTTATTTAGGTTACTTAAATGTGTATAATACAGAAGAGGAACCAATTGGTATAAGAAAAGCATTGTCTTTTGTTGCACCTTATTGTTTAATAATAAGTATTGCATGGATATTAATAGTATCTTTAATATATATTATTGGAGTACCAATAGGACCAGGCGTATCACCTATATTGTAAGGAGGGGGTAATATGTTAAAAGCAGGAATTGTAGGATTACCTAATGTTGGTAAATCTACATTGTTTAATGCTATTACTAAACAAAATATTTTGGCAGCTAATTATCCGTTTGCTACTATTGAACCTAATGTTGGAGTTGTTATCGTTCCAGATTATAGATTAGATAGATTAACAGAGATTTATAAGCCTGCAAAAACTACACCAACTGCATATGAATTTACTGACATAGCAGGATTAGTTAAAGGAGCATCAGTTGGAGAAGGACTAGGAAATAAGTTCTTATCTCATATAAGAGAAGTAGATGCTATTGTAGAAGTAGTAAGATGCTTTGAAGATAGTAATATAATTCATGTTGATAGTAAGATAGATCCTATCAATGATATTGAAGTAATCAATCTTGAATTATCATTATCAGATTTAGAAATAATTAATTCTCGTATTGATAAGATTAAGAAGAAAGCAGAAACTAATAGAGATAAAGAAGCACTTCAAGAATTAAATGTTTTAAAGAAAGCTAAAGAAGCTTTAGAAGTTGGAACTGCTTTAAGAAGATTAGATTTTACAAAAGATGAAATAGTTTATTTAAAGAATTTTAGTTTACTTACTATGAAGCCTATTATTTATTTAGCTAACGTTAAAGAAGAAGAGTTAGTTAGTGATAATGAATATGTTAAGAAAGTAAGAGAATATGCTTCAAAAGAAAATGCTAAAGTAGTAAAAGTATGTGCTAAAATGGAAGCTGATTTAAGTGACTTATCTGATGAAGAAAAGAAAGAAATGCTTGAGTCAGTTGGAATTGAAGAAAGTGGACTTGATCAACTAATCAAGGCTACATATGATTTGTTAGGACTTGCTACATATTTCACTGGTGGTCCTGATGAAGTGAGAGCATGGACTTTTAAGAAAGGCATGAATGCAAAAGAATGTGCTGGAATTATTCATACTGACTTTGAAAAGGGATTTATCAAAGCTGAAGTAATGTCATATTCTGACTTGGATGAATTAGGTAGTGAATTAAAAGTTAAAGAGGCAGGTAAAACTCGTCTTGAAGGAAAAGATTATTTAATGCAAGATGGAGATATTTGCTATTTTAGATTCAATGTATAGAGGTTTATTTTAAACCTCTTTTATTGTATAATCTTATTTAGGTGATATTATGAGACCAATGATAGGAATTATAGCAAGAGTAGAGTATCCTGGAGATACACATAAGTTAGTAGTTGAAGAAAGATATAGAAATGCAATTTTAAAAAGTGGTGGATTTGCAACTTGTATACTGCCAAGTCAGATGATTGATTATACAACTACAAAATCACAAGATCAGGAAGAATTAACTGAAGAAGAAAAAGAAATTATTATAAAACAAATTAATAATTGTGATGGCATATTGATGCCTGGTGGTTTTAAGACTAATAAGTTTGATAGATTTATAATAGATTATGCAATAGAAAACGATATTCCAACTTTAGGAATATGCTTAGGAATGCAGATAATAGGTAACTATAAAAATGATCCAATTTGGAATGAAAAGAATGCAAGTTTTCTTGATCATATGGGAGATGGTGGAGTACATCATGAAGTTACCATTGATAAAACAAGTAAGTTATATTCTATTTTGGGTAATGATAGAATAACAGTATTAAGTAAACATAACTATCATGTCTTGCCAAATGATAGATTATCAGTATCATCAGTTAGTGACGATAATTATATAGAATCAGTGGAGATGAAAGATAAAAAGTTTATTGTAGGAGTACAATGGCATCCAGAAGATTTAGAGGATGAATACTCACAAAAACTATTTAATTACTTTATAGACATTTGTAAATAAATGTCTTTTTTTATGCTTATTTTATTTTTTTACACTATGTTTTTAACAAAATGTTAAAAAGAGTATTGACAAATAATAATTCATAGACTATATTATAGTTGTTATTAACAAATTGTTAATAAGAAAAAACCACGAACTATATTTTTGATCGTGGTATAAATTATAATCTTTGTTATTAACAAAATGTTAAAAAGAGGAGAAGAAAAATGAAAAAAGAAAATGAAAAAACAAAAAAATTACTTATCGTTGTTGATATGGTAAACGGATTCGTTCGTTTTGGTGCTATGGCAAGCCAAAATATTGAACATATTGTGCCTGAGGTTGAAAACCTTGTCAAGTTATTCGAGGAAGACCCAGATGGACAAGTTGCCTTTGTAAAAGATACGCATGAAAGGGATGCAAGAGAATTTAAAAGATATCCAGTTCACTGTGTAAAAAATACAGCTGAAGCTGAAAATGTCGATGAACTTAAAAAATATGAAGAAGGTGCAATAAGCATAGAGAAAAATTCAACTAGTGCAATATTTACTAAGTTAATTGAACAAATTAATGAAATGAAAAACTTAGAGGAAGTTGTAATAGTTGGATGTTGTACAGATATCTGTGTAATGAACTTAGCAATACCTCTACAATGCTACTTCGATCAAGTTAATAGAGATGTTCAAATTGTAGTTCCACAAAATGCTGTTGAGACTTATGATGCTCCAACACATAACGCTGAAGAATGGAACACAATGGCATACAGATTTATGGAACAGACAGGAATTAAGTTAGTTAAGAAATATGAAAGGAAGAGATAGAAATGGAAAAAATATTAACAGAACAAGACAACTATAGAAGATTAGCTAGAAACTATTCATTCTATGTAGACTGGTATGAGTTTACAATGGATGATGCATTTATACTTGCAGAGAAAGATCAAAAACAAGTTGTATTTGATGTATTCTTTAGAAAGATTCCTAATGAAGGTGGATACTGTGTTATGGCAGGTCTTGATAAAATTGTTGAATACATCAAAAATTTAAGATTTGATTTACCAGGAGATTATGAATATTTAAAAGGATGCGGTTTATCTGATGAATGTGCTGAATTCTTTAAAAACTTTAGATTTAAAGGTGATATTAAAGCAGTACCTGATGGAACACCAATATTCCCTAATGAACCTATTCTTACAGTTAGAGCATCAGTTTTAGAAGCAGACATTATGGAAACTTACTTGCTTGCTACTTTAAATGGAGCAATCTCTCATGCAACTGGAGCAAGAAGAATAATTGAAGCTGTACCAAAAGATATTAAAGTAATTGATACATCAAATCCTGTTGCACATTTACCAGTAATGGAATTTGGTGCTAGAAGAGCAGATGGTCCAGAAGCAGGAATCGATGCATCTATATATGCAGTTATGGCTGGATGTGTTGGAACAAGTAATGCTATAGCAGCAAGAATGATGGGAATGGAACCATTTGTAGAATTTAGAGCTAAAAAGGGTGAACAATTAAAAGCACCAGAAAAAGCTCTTGGAACAATGGCACATTTATTTGTAGAAACATTTGATGAAAATGATGATGTTGTAAAAGATGAATTTGAATCATTTAAAGCTTTTGTAGATAGATTTCCTAATAATGCAACATTATTAGTAGATACATATGACACATTACATTGTGGAGTTCCTAATGCAATTAGAACATTCCAATATATGAAAGATAAAGGAATGCCTCTTGACAATATTGGTATAAGAATTGATTCAGGTGACTTAGCATACTTATCTAAGCAAGCAAGAAAAATGATGGATGAAGCAGGATTTCCTCAAGCAAAAATATGTATAAGTAATGGTTTAAAAGGATCAATTCTTGAGTCTCTTAGAAATCAAGGAGCAGATATTCAATCTATTGGAGCAGGAGATAATATTGCTAAACCAGATGGAAATGTAGGATGTGTTTATAAAGAAGTAGCAACAGAAAAAGATGGTAAATGGAATCCAAGAATTAAATTAAGTGAAGATGCAATTAAAATTATTAATCCTGGATATAAGAAATTATATAGAGCTTATAACAAAGATACTAATTTTGCTGTAGGTGACATTATGGCAAATAAAGATGAAGTAATTGATACTGAAGCAGAAGAATTAAAAGTATATGATCCAACTGATTCAAGAAGAAATAGAGTTATTACTAACTTTAGACTAGAAGAATTACAAAAAGATATCGTATTAAATGGAGTACTTGTATATAAAGAACCTACAATGAAAGAAAAAATTGCTTATTGTGATAGAGAAATGTCTAGATTATATCCAGAAGTTAGAAGAGAAGTAAATCCTGATATTTATAAAGTAAGTGGAACAGAACAATATGTACAAGATAAAGAAAAATTAATTAAAAAAATTAAAGCAAAAATTCCAGGAAGGAGATAAATAATATGTTTAATGCAAAAAAAGAAAAAGATAAAATAGTTAAATTTATTAGAGATTATTATAAAAAATGTCATTTAGGCGGAGTAGTACTTGGAATAAGTGGAGGAAAAGATTCTGGTGTAGTTGCTGCATTATTTACTGAAGCTTTAGGAAAAGAAAACGTGCTTGGAGTAACACTTCCATGTCACTCTAAACCAGTAGATAAGAACCTTGCTAAAGTAGTTGCAGATTTCTATGGATTTGAATTAATTAACTTAGATTTAACAAAAACATTTGATGCATTTAAAAAAGAAACTCTAAAACTTGGAGATTTTAATGAAGAACAATATTTAAATAGTGATATTAATTTAAAACCAAGATTAAGAATGAGTGCTTTATATTACTTAGCTGCTCTATATTCAAGTATTCGTGGAAAGACATATATAGTTGGAGGAACAAGTAATAAGAGTGAATTATATGTTGGATATTTCACTAAAGGTGGAGATTCAGTTCATGATATTTCAGTTCTTGCAGATTTAACAGTAGAAGAAGTAATTGCAATTGGAGAAGAATTAAAAGTACCTCATGAAGTACTTTATAGAGTTCCAAGTGATGGATTATCTAATCAAACAGATGAAGATAAATTGGGTGTTAAATATAGTGATATTGCTAAATATATGAAAGATCCTAAATCTGTACCTAAAGAAATAGGAACAAAAATAGAAAAATTACACAATAACAATCAACACAAGTTTAATATTCCAACATATAAAAAGGAAAAATAAAATGGATTATAAAGTTTTTGAAAGTAGTGAAGGGTGTGTATGGAAGTATGTGTTCACAAAAGAAGATATGGTGTGTGAAGCAGTACTTTATAAATATGAAGACTTTTATAAAAGAACAGTAATATGTTGCAGTGTTCAAAGTGGTTGTCCAGTTGGATGTACTTTTTGTGGAACTGGTTCAAAGTTTGTTAGAAATCTAACTAGTGATGAAATAGTTGAGCAAATAAATATAGTATTAAAAGATAAAAACTTAATTAAAGATATTAATGATAAATGTAAAAAACTTCAGTTCATGTTTATGTCTATGGGAGAACCAATGCTTAACTTTGATAATGTATCCCGAGCAATCATTAAATTAAATAAACAATTTCCTAATGCACAATTACTACTATCAACTGTAGGAATTAATAATGATGATACTTTTTCTAAGATTATTGAACTATCTAAAAAAATAGAAAAAGTAGGACTTCAATTTTCTATACATAAATCTAATGATGAAGATAGAAACAAGTTAATCCCATTTAAAAATAAAATGAATTTACAAAAAATAAGAGATGTTGGAATTATATGGTGGAAAGAAACTAATAGAAAACCATATTTAAATTATTGTGTTGATGGAACAAACAATACTGATGAAGATTATAGAAACCTAACTAATCTATTTTCTCCAATTATATTCAATTTTACATTTAGTGTTGTATGTTCTAGTGATGAAACTATGAAAGATGCTTCTTTTAGAAACTTAGAAGTTATAAAGCTTTTCCAAGATAAGTTTTTAGAAAGAGGCTATAACGTTAGAATGTTTGATCCTCATGGTCAAGATGATATTGGTGGAGGATGTGGACAATTATGGTATGTACAAAAATGGCTTAAAAAATATAAAAAGTAGGTGATATTTATGAGAATAGGTGTATATGTTGGTTCATTTGATCCTATACATATAGGACATATAAAAGTTATGGATTATCTTATAGATAATAATTATTTAGATAAGATAATAATAATGGCTACAGAAGATTATTGGAACAAAAAAACAAAAGCTACTAACAAACAAAGAACTGATATGTTAAAACTTATTAATAGGGATTATTTAATAGTAGATACTGAGAATAATAAATATCCTTATACTTATCAAATATTAGAAACATTAAATAAAAAATATAAAGACGATGAATTATATTTAATTATTTCAGCAGATAATATAGTTACATTTGATAAATGGAAAAACGTAGATGAAATATTAGACAATAATAAAGTAATTGTTTTAAATAGAGATGATATAGATATTAAGAAATATGTAGAATTATTCAAGCAAAAAGATCAATTTATAATAGTTCAAAACTTCCCTTATATAAAAATTAGTTCAACTACCTTAAGAAATAAAATAGATGTTAAATATTTAGATCTTTTGGTATATAATTATATAGTGGAGAACAACTTATATAATAGTTAAGGTAGGTGAAGAAGATGCATGTAATAATTGCAGGTACTGCTAGAAGCGGTAAAACAACTCTTGCTATGATGATGAATAAACATGGATTTACTCATTATAAAATGGATTCAATAAAAAGAGGTTTGTTTGAAACACTTAACTTAAATGATAATAAATGGGAAAATGTATCCCCAATAATGTGTTTAATTATCAATAAAATTATTAAAGATAATAGAACAGATACAAACTACAATCTAGAAAAATATTTATTCGACACTCCTTTCATATATCCTAGTGATATAGAGAAGATAGATACAAAAGATACTTTGGTTATTTTCATTGGATATGCTCATATTTCTGTAGAGGAAGAAATAAGACTTATAAGAGAAAATGACAAAGAATTCTATTGGACAACAAAAATAGATGATGAAACATTGAGACGTTGGACAGTAGAGAATATTGAGTATTCTAAATTTTTGGAAAGTGAGTGTAAAAGGCTTGGTATAAAATATTTTGATACTTCATTTGATAGAGATAAAGTTTTAGAAGAAGCCGAAAAGTATATATTAGAGATGGAGAAAAAAACTATTGGGGAGTAGTGTATGAATGAATTAAAATTGATTGTGCTTGATAATATGCTTGATGTTGGATTAGAAATTGATGAATATCTAAAGAAAATGAACAGAACAGAAAAATCTTATATAATGAAAATTGATCGAGTAAGATTTAATAATGGTGAAGGAAAAGTATCTATTGAAGAAACAATAAGAGATAAAGATGTATTTATCTTAAGTGATGTAGGTAATTATAGTATTACTTATGAAATGCATGGTATGAAAGTTCCTATGGGACCTGATGAACATTTTCAAGATATTAAAAGATGTGTTAGTGCTTTATCTGGATATGCAAAAAGAATAACAGTTATTACACCTTTACTTTATCAATCAAGACAAGATAAAAGAAAAGGTAAAGAATCTCTTGATTGTGCAGTAGCATTACAAGAATTAGAAAGATTAAATATTGATCATATAATTACGTTTGATTGCCATGAAAGAAAAGTTGCTAATGCAATACCAAATTTACCATTTGAAAACTTTTATCCAACAAATATAATATTGGAAGAATTAATTGCTTCTGAAGATATATTTGATAACTTATTAGTAATTAGTCCTGATATGGGAGCTATGGAAAGAGCTAGATATTATGCTGATATGTTATCAAGTGATGTTGGAATGTTCTATAAAAGACGTGATTTAACTAAATTAGTAAATGGGAAAAATCCTATTGTAGAACATGCATATATGGGTGCAGATGTAACTGGTAAAAATGTTATGGTAGTAGATGACATGATTGCAAGTGGAGCATCTATGATAGAAGTAGGAGAAAAGCTTCGTGAAAGAGGAGCAAAAAAGATATTCTTTATAACAACTTTCTCTTTATTCACTGAAGGAATTAATGTGTTTAAAGAAGCACATAAAAGAAAAGTATTTGATAAAATATATACTACTAACTTAACTTATATTCCTAAAGAATTTAGTAAATATAAATGGATGCATGTTGTTAACTGTTCAAGAAGAATAGCAGAGATAATTGATTACATACATGAGGGTAAATCTTTAAGAAAGATTGTTCATGGAAATGAAAAAATAATAGAATTGTTAAATAAGAAAGCCTAGACTTTCTTATTTAAATGTCGTATGTTATTAATAAATTATTATTAAGAAATCGGGTGAGAGGATGTTAGGTGCAATAATAGGAGATGTAGCTGGTTCAAATTATGAAGTATTAGAAGTAAGATATTTAAAACAATTTAAAGGACCTAGACGTTATGAAGATAGAATAAAAATATTAGATTCTAATGAACCTTTATTTACTGAAGAATCTTCTTGTACTGATGATTCAATTTTAACTTGTGCAATATATGATGCCATTATTAATGGTAATTGTGATTATGAAAAATATTTAAGAACATATGGTTTAAGAGAAATAAACGAAGGCTTCGATAAATATGGAAGAGGAAGATTTGGCCATGGATTTGTTAAATGGTTAAATAAAGAAAAAGATGGAGATAGTTATGGTAATGGGGCTGCAATGAGAATTAGTCCTGTTGGATATCTTTTTGATAGTATAGAAGAAGTAAAGGAAAATGCTCGTCTTGCTACAATACCTTCTCATAATAATGAAGAAGCAATAAAAGGAGCAGAAGCAGTAGCAGTTTCAATCTTTCTTTTAAGAAAAGGTATGGCAAAAGAAGCTGTTATTAAATATATAAAAGATAATTATTATGAATTAGATTTTGATTTAGAAGATTTACAAAGAAATTATACGTTTTCAAGTAGAACAAGTAATTCTGTTCCACAAGCTTTATATGTTTTCTCACAATCTAATTCTTTTGAAGATTCAATTAGAAAAGCTATTTCCATTGGAGGAGATACAGATACAATTGCTTGTATAGTTGGATCTTTATCAGAAGCTTATTATGGTATAAGTGACGAATTAAAAGAACAAGTTAAACCATATTTAAGAAATTATATGTATGACTTATTAAAAAAAACATACTATAATAATATGTGTAAGAAATTTGAAATGGATAGCAAACAATAGAGGTGAATTATGAAAGAGTATAAAAGTGAAGAAGAATTTTTAAAAGATTATGATCCAAGTGTTTATCCTAGTTTTGCAGTAGCAACAGATATTCTAGTATTTGGAATATCTAGTTTAATTAAAGAAAATTATAAGAAATTAGATGCTAAGAAGATGAGTATTTTACTTGTAAAAAGAGATACTTATCCTTATAAAGATAAATGGTGTTTGCCTGGAGGATTTGTAGGAATTGATGAAGAACTTGATGAAGCACCTCAAAGAATATTAAAAAGAGAAACTGGAGTAGAAAATATATATTTGGAACAATTATATACTTTCGGAGGAGTTAAAAGAGATCCAAGAATGAGAGTTATTACAAGTAGTTATATGGCTCTAGTAGATAAAGATAAGCTTTCTATTAACAATGCATGTTGGTTTGATATAATTAATCAAGATGAAGAAAATGGATTAGTTACAATTACTTTATCTAATGGATATGAAGATATAAAGTTTGTAATTAAGAAAACTCTAAGAGAGTTAACAACAGATAGATATTCATTCTCTATTGTAGAAAATAAAGATTTAGCATTTGATAATCCATTAATTATATTAAGTGGAATAGAAAGACTTAAAAATAAAATTGAGTATACAGATATTGTATTTAATATGATGCCTAAATATTTTACTTTAGGAGAATTACAAAAAGTATATGAAGTAATACTTGGTAAGAAATTACTTGATCCTGCTTTTAGAAGAATTATAGCTGATAAAGTTGAACCTACTGATGAATATAAAACAGGTGAAGGACATAGACCTAGTAGATTATTTAAATATAAAAATGTGTAAATTTAAGAAGAAAATAGTATTAACTATTAATTTTCTTCTTTTATTTTGCTATAATTATATTAGATATTAAAGAGGAGGCTTATATGTATAAAAAGAAGAAGTATATAAGAATTGGATTATTTATTTTATTTTCTTTAATAATTGTTGCATCAATATTGTTCTTAATTTTTAATAGATCAAAGAAACTTGTTTGTGAAGCTCCTGAAGGAAATATAACTTTAAATTATAAAGGAAATAAAATTGTAGGATATACAGCTCGTAATTTTACTTTTGATTTAGAAGGAGCTAATAAATCAATTAAAGATATAGGCATGGATAAATACATGTTATGGTTTAAAGGATGGTTTGTTGAAAACTCTAATGGTATGTGCGAAGGAACAAAGAAATTATCTTGTCATTCAGATCAAGGTGGAATAATTATTTACTATGATGATGACGATTTAATTGCA
>JAEEGL017155547.1_pt1 | contig 13522 bp, 7 predicted proteins | sample 9134231 | NCBI WGS metagenome assembly JAEEGL01 (sample SAMN16246548, study PRJNA631951) | gut metagenome | biome: gut microbiome; feature: rumen; material: fiber-attached | host: Bos | place: Iran: Karaj | collected 2018-10
GAGGGGTTGCTGTAAGTCGCCCCCGCCCTGTCGGCCTGACGGCTGACATCCCTCCCCCGCGTCCGGGGGAGGGCGAGAAGCCGCCCACCCTGTCAGCTTTTGAGACTTCCCTCCCCCTGACGGGGGAATATAGGAGAGTAATATGTCGATTCCTCAGGATCACATTCGGAATTTCAGTATCATAGCCCATATCGACCACGGCAAATCCACGCTGGCGGACCGGATCATCGAACAGACCGGTCTGCTGACTGCGCGTGAGATGCAGGAGCAGGTCCTTGACAACATGGATCTGGAGCGGGAGAGGGGCATCACGATCAAGGCTCAGGCCGTGCGGACCGTCTACCGGGCCAAAAACGGAGAGGAATATATTCTGAACCTGATCGATACCCCCGGCCACGTGGACTTCAGCTACGAGGTTTCCCGGAGCCTGGCTGCCTGCGACGGGGCTCTTCTGGTTGTGGACGCGGCGCAGGGCATCGTGGCGCAGACGCTGGCCAACGTCTATCTGGCCCTGGACAACGACCTCGAGGTCATTCCCGTCATCAACAAGATCGACCTGCCGAGCGCGGATCCGGACCGGGTCATTGAAGAGATCGAGGACGTGATCGGTCTGGAGGCGCACGATGCGCCGCTCATTTCCGCCAAGAACGGAATCAATATCGACCAGGTCCTGGAGGCCGTCGTACATAAGCTGCCGGCGCCGCAGGGTGACCCGGAAGCTCCGCTGAAGGCGCTGATCTTTGATTCGTTCTACGACAGCTACCGGGGCGTGGTTGTGTTCTTCCGCGTGATGGACGGGCGTGTCCGCAAAGGCAGCCGGGTCCGGATGATGGCCACCGGCGCCGACTATGATGTGGTCGAGGTCGGGACCTTCGGCGCGGGGCAGCTGATCCCGTGCGAGGAGCTCTCAGCCGGCATGGTCGGATATCTGACCGCGAGCATCAAAAACGTGAAGGATACGCGTGTCGGCGATACGGTCACGGACGCGGACCGTCCCTGCAAAGAGGCGCTTCCGGGCTATAAAAAGGTCCAGTCAATGGTCTTCTGCGGCATGTATCCGGCAGACGGCGCGAAATATCCCGACTTACGGGATGCCCTGGAGCGTCTTCAGCTGAACGATGCCTCGCTGACCTACGAGCCGGAAACATCCGTCGCTCTGGGCTTCGGCTTCCGCTGCGGCTTCCTGGGTCTGCTGCATCTGGAGATTATCCAGGAACGGCTGGAACGGGAATACAATCTGGATCTGGTCACGACCGCGCCGAGCGTGGTCTACAAGGTCCATACCCTGAAGGGGGAGTGCATCGATCTGTCGAATCCGACCAATCTGCCGGATCCCGCGGTCATCGACTATATGGAGGAGCCTGTTGTCTCGGCCGAGATCATGGTGACGACGGAATTCATCGGTCCGATCATGACGCTCTGCCAGGAAAGGCGCGGCGTCTACGAAGGAACCGAGTATATCGAAACGACCCGTGCGCTGCTGAAATATACGCTCCCGCTCAATGAGATCATTTACGATTTCTTTGATGCCTTAAAATCCCGCTCCCGCGGATATGCGTCGCTGGATTACAGCCTCAAGGGATATGAGCGCTCCGACCTGGTCAAGCTGGATATCCTGATCAATCACGAAGAAGTTGATGCCTTAAGTTTTATCGTGCATGCTTCCACCGCTTATGAGCGCGGTCGGAAAATGTGCGAACGGCTGAAGGAGGAAATCCCCCGGCATCTGTTCGAGATCCCGATTCAGGCCGCGATCGGCAGCAAGATCATCGCCCGGGAGACCGTCAAGGCGGTCCGCAAGGACGTGCTGGCCAAGTGCTACGGCGGCGATATCACAAGAAAGAAAAAACTGCTGGAGAAGCAGAAGGAAGGCAAGAAGAGGATGCGCCAGATCGGCAACGTCGAGGTTCCGCAGAAGGCCTTCATGAGCGTGCTGAAACTGGATCAGGACAACTGAAGGTGTATAGCCTGAGACCTGACCGGGGCAGAAAGGAGACAGGATGGCAGGACAGAAAAAATCGCTGGGGGTATATATCCATCTGCCTTTTTGCGCCAAAAAGTGTCTGTACTGCGATTTTGCCTCGGGACCGGCTGCCGCGGAAGAAATCGCCTATTATATGCGGGTCCTGCAGAAGGAAATCCGCAGTTTTGAAGCGCTCAGTTCTCTTTATCGGGTGGACTCCGTCTTTTTTGGCGGCGGGACGCCTTCTTTTGTTTCCGCTTTTTATATTCGTCAGCTGATGACGCAGCTGACGAATCAATATGAATTCGGCAAGGATGCCGAAGTGACGCTGGAAGCCAATCCCGGCACACTGACGGAAGAAAAACTGATCGTTTATCGGCAGGCAGGCATCAACCGGCTGAGTATCGGCCTGCAGAGCGTTCATGCGCAGGAACTGGAACGCCTGGGCCGGATTCACAGTTATCAGGATTTCCTGGACAATTACAAACTGGCCCGCAAGGTCGGCTTTCGAAATATCAACGTGGATCTGATGAGCGGCCTGCCCCGGCAGACGATGCTGTCCTGGCGTGAAACACTGCAGACCGTGGCGGATCTTGAACCCGAGCATATCTCGGCTTATTCACTGAGTATCGAGGAAGGGACTCCTTTCTACGACAGTTACGGAACAGGCCTGGGCCGGCTGCAGCTGCCCGGCGAGGAACTGGACCGGGCGATGTATCACTATACGAAAGAATATCTGGCGGAGCGGGGCTACACGCGCTACGAGTTCTCCAATTATGCGAAAAAAGGCTTTGAGAGCCGCCATAACCTCCGCTACTGGACCATGCAGGAATACGTCGGCTTCGGACAGTCCGCTTCTTCTTTTCTGGAAGGCAGACGATTTACGAATCCGGCGGACAAGAAGGAATACTGGCAGGCCGCCAGAACTTCCTATCAGCGTTACAGGGCGACTGCGCCGGAAAGCCAGAAGGAACGGATGGAAGAATACATGTTCCTGGGGCTTCGGACCGCGCGCGGTGTCTCGCGGGAAGATTTTAAAAAGCTGTTCGGCTGCCCTTTTCCCCGCGAATACGAACGGAATCTGCTGGAACTTTACCGGCAGGGCATGGTGGAACAGAAGGAGGGACGCATTTATCTGACCGATCAGGGGATCGATGTGAGCAATATCATTCTGGCCCGCTTCTTACTCGATTAGGAGTCTGTATGTCACTGCATCTATTCCTGGGCGCTGCCGGTTCGGGCAAAAGCTCGGCACTCGTTGAGGAAATCATTTCACATGCGATGGCCCATCCGGAGATGAGCCATCTGCTTTTAGTGCCCGAACAGTTCTGCCTTTCCACTCAGCGGCTGCTGGTGGAAAAGCATCCGCGGCATGCGCTGCTGAATATTGAAGCGTTAAGCTTCGACCGGCTGGCTGCCCGCTGCTTCCGGGAGCAGAGCGCGAGAAAAAGCGAGATATTAACGGATACCGCCAGGCGGATGCTGCTGTCTCTGGCGGTCCGCGACTGCCGGAAAGAACTGCAGGTTTATGAAAAACAGGCGCTGCGCCCGGGATTTGTTCAGCGCCTGAGCTCACTATTTGCCGAATGGGATATGAACGATCTGTCGGCAGACCGGCTGGAAGAAATAGCAGGGGAAGAGAGCCTCTCTCCGCTGCTTCGGCTGAAGCTTACGGATCTGACCCGGATCTTCCGGGCCTTTAAAGCCAGGCTCGGCGGGGATCTGACAGCCGAGGAGGTCCTTCCTCTGTTCGCCCGCATGCTGCCGCATTCGCGAGTCGGCCGGGTGGACCGTCTGTATCTGGACGGCTTTACGGGGTTTACGAGTGTACAGTACCGGATTTTGACGCAGCTGATGAAGCGCTGTCCGGAAACTGTCGTTACGCTGACGCTTCCAGAAGAGGAAAAAGATCTGCCGCGCGTACCGGGCGACCTCTTTATGCTCAGCAAGCTCAGCCGGGAGCGGCTGGAACACTGTGCGGAAGAAGCCGGCCGGCTGACAGTCATTCATACGATTGATTCCGCTCCGGAAAAAAAGCCGGATCTGGCTTTTCTGGAAAAGCATTTTCTGCGGGACCGCGGACGGGCGGAATTCCGTGAAAAACCGGAGCATCTGCATCTGTTTGCCTGTGATACGGCAGCCGGAGAGGCTGCCTTTGCGGTGAGGCTGATCCGCTGCCTGGTGCGGGAAGAAGGCCTTCATTACCGGGATCTCGCTCTTGTGGTGGGTGATCTGAACCTGTACGTCCCGCTGCTGCGCCGTGAACTGGAAGAAGCCGGTATTCCGTATTTTACGGACAGACGGGAATCCCTGGCGCATCATCCCTTTGTCAGACTGATTCAGGCTGCGCTGGAGGCGGTACAGGACGGTTTTCCGCGCGATGCAGTCCTGCGTTTTCTGAAGAATCCCTGCGGACCGCTGTCCCGGGAGGAAACAGACCGGCTGGAAAACTATCTGCTGGCAGCCGGGATCCGCCGCGGACGCGGCCTGACTGAAACGTTTACCAGGAACCGGCTGATGCGGCCGGGTGAAGACAGTATCCGCTATGAAGAGCGGGCTGCGGAAGAAACCGCTGAATGTGAGACGCTTCGGGAGAGAGCCATGACGCCGCTGATCCGGCTGAAGGAAGCGCTTCAGCCGCCGCTGACCGCTGCTTCGGGAGCCGCTGCCGTTCAGAGTCTTCTGCAGGAGCTCGGAGCAGGCGAAAAAGCCGACATCTGGGGCGAGGAAGCGGTTCTGGAGCAGATCGATGCTCTGCTGGACAACATGATAGGCATCATGGGACAGGCTCCGCTGAAGCTGCGGGAGCTGACGGAGATGCTGAGTGCGGGACTGGAAGCTCTGACCGTCGGTGCCCTTCCGACTGCCCCGGATCAGGTTCTGATCGGTGATCTGCAGCGCAGCCGTTTCGGCAGGCTTGAGACGCTGATCTTTCTGGGGCTGAACGAGGGCCTGGTGCCGCATGCCCGGAGCAGCGGCAAACTGATTACAGACAGCGAGCGGCTTGCACTGTCGCGATTTGAAGCGGATCTGGGCTATACTGACGAGAAAGCGCTGCTGGAGGAGCGGTTCTATCTGTATTCGCTGCTGGCAAAGCCGAGACAGAGCCTGTATATCAGCTATGCGCTCTCGGGCGGAACCGATTCGGAGAGCCGGGAGAAGCTCCCGTCTTTTGCCGTCAAGGAAATCACCAGACTGTTCCCGGCATTGAAGACGGAACGTTATGAAGAGGAAGCCTGGCCTTTGGTGGGAACGGAAGATGCCGCCTCGCGGCTGGCAAAAGCTTTTGTCCGCCAGAAGGAAAGCGGAACGCTTTACCGGCTGCTGGCAGAGCAGCCCGGCGCAGAAAAGCCGCTGAGCATGATACGGGCCGGCGCCCTGCTGCGCTTTGAAAACATTAGCCTGGGGCCTGAGCTGGCGGCGGAACTGTACGGAAATGAGCTGAGCGGCAGCGTGACGAAGCTGGAACAGTTTGCAGCCTGTCCGTTCTCTTTCTTCCTGCAGTACGGACTGAAGCTGGCACCCCGGCCGGAACTGCGCTGGGAAGCGGCCGATCACGGCAATTTCTTCCATAAGGTGATGGAAACGATGCTGCGGAAGGTCAAGACCGAAAAGATCGATCTGGCGGAGGCCGATGCGGTGCAGAAACAGGCGCTTGTGGAGGAAGCGGTAGAGACGGCGCTGAAAGATGCCGGCAGCGCCTGGGAGGAAAAAACGGATCGGGAATATCTTCTGGCCCGCTGGAAACGGTATTTTTCCGTCTATCTGGATTATCTGGCCGGCGTCGGTCTGCAGGACGGCTTTTTCCCCGATGCCTTTGAACTGAAATTCGGCCCGAAGGAGAAAGAGCTGACCCGGATCCCGCTGGACCGCGGCACGCTGCAGCTGTCCGGAAAAATCGACCGGCTGGACATTTCCCGCCGGGAAGAAGGACTCTATCTCCGGGTCGTCGACTATAAAACAGGAGCGGAAAGCTTTGATCCGGCAAAGGTCGTCAGCGGGCAGCAGCTCCAGCTGGCGGCGTATCTGGATATGGCGCTGCGGCTGTATGCGAAGAAAGAAGACGGACCGGTGTATCCCGGCGGCATGGTTTATGCACTGCTGACGGAGCCGGCGCTGAAATGGGCCGGAGATGAAGAAAAACTGCGCACGGAACTGAATGAGGCACTCCGGCCGAACGGGCTGACCGCACAGGAGGTCGCCGGAATTCAGACCGCGAAAAACGGCCGGACCCGGACCGGAAAAGGGGCGGAAAGCCGCAGGCGGCTGGAACTTCTGGCGGAGTTCGCGCGGGAAAAGATGAAAGAACTCGGAAACGGGATTCTTTCAGGCGAAATAACCCCGTCTCCCGCACAGGATACCAAAGGCGATGTTTGCAAATTCTGCCGTTATAAGGAAATCTGTTCCTTCGACAGGAAACTGGAGAACTGTGTCCCCCGGGATATTGCAATAAAAAAAGAGGAAGCCTGGAGCATCATTACCGGCGGAAAGGAGGCGGAAGATGGCGGAAATGAAATTCAGTCCTGATCAGCAGGAAATCATCCGGCATCGGAACGGCTCTCTTTTGGTATCGGCTGCAGCCGGAAGCGGAAAGACCACGACCATGGTCGGACATGTCGTTGACCGGATCCGCGATCCGCAGCATCCGGGGGATCTCGGACGCATGCTGATTGTGACTTTTACCCGGGCGGCAGCCGCCGAGATGCGTCAGCGCATCACGGACCGCCTGTCCGAAGCCCTGGAATCGGAACCGGACAACGCCCATCTGCGTCATCAGCTGGCTTTGGCCGGGCAGGCCATGATCGGAACAATCGACAGCTACTGCAGCTATCTGGTCAGAAATCATTTTCACCGGGCGGATATTGCCCCCGATCTGCGGCTGGCCGATAAGCCCGAAATGGACCTGCTGCAGGATCAGCTGCTCGATCAGCTGCTGGAGGAAGCCTATCTGGAGGGACGGGAGAGCTTCTTCCGTCTGCTCTCGGCTTACAGCAGCGAAAAGAATCACGGAAACATTAAGCGTATGATACGGGATCTGTATCAGTCCGCACAGAATGCCCCTTTCCCGGAGAAGTGGCTGCAGGACTGTCTCGGGGAAATGCCGGCCGATACGGAGGCTTTTTTCCGGACGGATTGGATGCTGGCATGGTACCGGAATCTGCGCAGGACTGCAGAGGAAGCGCGGGACAGTGCCCTGCTGCTGCGGGATGTTTTTGCGGCGGAGTCTGACAGCAAGGAATATTCGATCGCAGCAGGGGATATAGTCCAGATGGAGCATATCCTGCGGGCGGAGAATGCCGAAGAGATGATCCGGCGGATCCGGTCGGCCTCTTTCTCGTCGAACAGCGGCCTGCGGCCCGAAAACAAGCTTCTGTTTGATTCGTTCCGCTCCACTGTACGCGGTTCTTCAGGTTATCTGAGCCGGATCTGCAAACCGGCATGGGATTTCCGCGGAGCGGAAGAGGAAAGGAAACTGTATCTCCTGACGGCAGAACCGCGGCAGGAATTGGTGCGGCTTACACTGCGCTTTTCCGAAGCACTGCGGGAAGCCTGCCGGGACAAAAACATAACGGATTTCAACGGGATGGAGCATCTGGCGCTGAACCTTCTGATCCGTGCGGGGGAAAACGGTCTGACGGAAAGAACGGATCTGGCAGAGGATATCCGAAAGGATCTGGACGAAGTGATCGTGGATGAGTATCAGGACATCAATCAGATCCAGGAAAACATCCTCTGGGCACTCGGTGAAGGCAAACTGTTTATGGTAGGTGATATCAAGCAGAGCATTTACCGCTTCCGGCGGGCCAGACCCGATATTTTTTCCGCTAAATACGAGCGGTTTTCCGATGCGGCAGATGCACCGGAGCGGCGGATCGATCTTAAGGAAAACTATCGCTCCCGCAGCGAGATCCTGGAAGGAGCCAACGATTTCTTCCGCGCCGTGATGAGCCCGGAAGTGGGGGGCGTCTGCTATGATGAGAAGGCAAGTCTGGTTCCGAAAGCCCGGAATTATCAGGGGCCCGGTGCCCTGCCCGAACTGTGGCTGGTCAATACGGATCAGAATGCGGCGGAACGGGCCGTGCTGGAATCCCGGCTGATTGCCCGCGAGATCCGGAACCTGGCAAACGGCGGTCTTCAGGTCAGCGATCCGGCGGGCGGTGTGCGCGATGTACGCTGGTCGGATATCGTGATTTTGCTGCGTTCCCCTAAAAACTATGCCCCCGTTGTGGCGGGCGAGTTGAAACGTTTCGGTATTCCGACACTGTATGATCATAAAACCGGATTTTACGACACCCGTGAGATCCAGACACTGCTTTCGGTGTTGAAGGTGATCGATAATCCGCGCCAGGATATTCCGCTGGCCGGTGTGCTGCTGTCTCCGTTCGGAGGATGGAGCGAAGCGGAACTGGCCGGACTTGAGGCTGCAGAAGGGAAAGACGGTGCCGAACTGTGGGACCTTCTGAAGGAAGCTTCGTCGGAAAACCCGAAAGCGGCAGAATTTCTGGAAAAACTGGAGGGATGGCGGGAACTGGCCGGACATCAGCCGCTGCCCGAGCTGCTTCGCCGGCTGATGCGGGAAAGCGGTTACGAATACTATCTGCAGGCGGCTCCGGACGGAAGAAGCCGTATGGCCAATGCGAAAGAACTGATCGCCCTGGCTGAACAGTATGAAAACAGCTCCTACCGGGGGCTCTATCAGTTCCTGCGTTTTATTGATCAGCAGAAAAAACTGGAAACAGAGGACCGGGGAGAAGCGCAGGTGCCGGACGGAAGCGAAGAGGCAGTACGGATCCTCAGCATCCATGCCAGCAAAGGTCTGGAGTATCCGATTGTCTTTGTAGCTAGGCTCGAAGGCCGCTTTGACGAGCGGGATGCGCAGGGAGATTACTTTACCGACGAGAGCTGGGGGATCGCCTTGAAATCGGTCGATACCGGAAATTATGTGCACACCGACAACCTGTTTTATCTCTCCGCCAAAGAGAAGGTGATTCGGGAAAGCCGGTCGGAGGAACTGCGTCTCCTGTATGTGGCGATGACCCGTGCCAAAGAGCGTCTCTATCTGGTCGGTGCGATGAAAAATGCGGAGGAGGGAACAGAAAAGTATCTCCTTCCGGCCGAACGGGACAAGCTTCCGCCGTCTGTGACGCGGGAAGCGACAAGTTATCAGACCTGGCTCACGGCTGCTGCCGTAAACGGGCTGCTGCCGCATATCCGGCTGCAGACCGTGTCGGAAGAGGATATCCCGACACCGGAAAAAGCGGCAATAAACGAGGCGCGAACCCTGCTGGAACGGCAGGCGGATGCTGACGAGAAAGAGCTGAAGCGGCTGAGAGAAGAGATGGCTTTTGCCTATCCCTACGGCGGAACAGCGCCGCTGAAACTGGCTTATTCGGTTTCGGAACTGAAGAAAAATGCCGCTTCAGCGCAGCCTGAAACGGCGGATCTTTCCGAAGAAGCGCTCGGCTTCAGCCGGGAGCTTAAGACCTTAAGCGGGGCAGACAGAGGGACGGCATATCATAAGCTGATGGAATACCTGCCGTTTGAAAAGGTGCCCGATGCAGCTGCGGTGGAAGCTTGTCTTCGGCAGGCTGCGCAGGAGGGATACTTTACCGAAGAGGAAGTCCGATCGATCAGTCCTCAGACAGTTGCTGCCTTTTTTGAACAGCCGGTCGGACAGCGGGCGGTCGCGGCGGCGACGGCAAAGAAGCTGTGGCGCGAGCAGCCGTTTGTACGAGGGCTGCCTTACCGGGCGATAGATCCCGAGAGTGACCGCGAGGAAACGGTTTTGCTGCAGGGAATCATCGACCTGTACTTTGAAGAAAACGGAAAGCTGATTCTGATTGATTACAAAACAGACCGTGTACGGGATGAAGCAGAGCTGGCAGAACGTTACCGGCTTCAGCTGGAATACTATTCGGAAGCACTGTCTGCTGCCCGGGCGATGCCCGTGACGGAGGTTTACCTCTATTCATTTACACTGAATCGGTTTATCCCGCTTGTGTCAAACGGGCGTCTGGACAAAACGGATGAAGGGTGATATACTATCCCATTATTACGAATTCACAAGGAGCCGGTTTAAGCAATAAAATGAAACAGCAAGAAGAAACAAACAATCTGCAGGAGCAAACGCCTCAGAACAGCAGGAAAAAACAGCCCCAAAAGAAGAATCCGCTTTTAACGGTGATTCTGTGCTTACTGATCGGTGTCATGCTGTTCAGCGGCTATAAAATTGTCAGTCAGCTTCTGGAATACAAAAAGGGAAACGATACCTACAGAGAGATAGAATCGGACGTTGTGGTGATAGCCGATACTCCTCCCGTCAGAACATTTCAGCGCCCTACCTATTATCTTCCTCCGGAAGAACCGACCGGACCGATCGACCCCGCTGAAACGGTTCCCGCCGAGACCCTGCCGCCCGAAACACATCCGACGATTGCCGATCCGACCCGTCATCCCGGAACAGGCAGCCACGGAAGCGCTGAAGTAACACCGGAAGAAACACCCGAGGTTTCGACAGAAGAACAAACCACTGAAGCACCGCCGGAAACGACTCAGGCACCTCCGAGAGAAACAACTCCGGCACAGCCGCAGGAACTGCCCTGGCTGAATATCAATTTTGCTTCGCTGAAACAGAGAAACAAGGATGTTGTTGCCTGGCTGCAGGGCGGACCCAGCACGATCAATCTGCCGGTAGTTCAGGGGCAGAACAACGAATATTATCTGAAGCATCTGCTGGACGGAACGGTTAATTCGAACGGGACGCTGTTCGTTGATTACCGGAACAATTTCCTGAAAGATGATGTGACCTACATCTACGGTCACAAGATGAAGAACGGCTCCATGTTCGGAAATCTGGATTATTACGATACCTATTCGTACTACCGGCTTCATCCGTATCTGCGGCTCTATACCCCGGATGCGGTTTACGAGCTTCAGATTATCGCTTCGTTCTATACGGACGAAACCGAACCGGTGTGCTTCAATTTCTCCTCTGCGGCCGAACTGCAGTCGAAGCTGAACTATTGGCGGTCGCGGGCGCAGGTCCGAACCGGTATTTCTGCCTCTTACGGCGACAAACTGGTTTGTCTGTATACCTGTGCTTTCCACATCGCAAAAGGAGGCCGCCTGCTGATGATCTGCAAGGCGGTCCGGATAGCCTGATTCAATTAATCAGTTTATTATGCGTTGAGCAGTGCCGCTGCGGCACTCCCAAACAGATTGGCCCGATTGATGGAGATGATCTCCAGATACGGGCCTTCTTTTGTGCTGCAGAAGTCGTCCAGAAAACGGCGGACACCCTCTTTTATCCCGCAGCAGCGCCAGAAGGTACTGCCTTCCGCCACGACCAGCGCAGGGGAAGATGCAGAACTGCCGAAGCCCCGGTGCAGGGCAACGCCGGCAAGGTTAATCGCAACAAAGTAGGCAGCCCGGCGGATCAGCTCCGATGCCATAACGCGTAAAACAGCCCGATCCGACTCAGTGAGACCGGGGAGCGGTTCGGACTGGCCGGCCAGAAATTCACTGATTTCCCGGGTAGTGAACGGGCTCCTGCCGTCCAGCCCGGAAAGCACAGGCTCCGAAAGAAGCCCTTCCGCAGCTGCTGTGCGGGCCGCATACCAGATCAGCCGGCCCAGATAAGCACCGGAGACCATCTTTTCGTAGATATGAACGCCGGGCTGCGGATCGTTTTCGTGAAGTATCCGGTCGAAATCTCCCATGGGGAAGACTGCGGCACCGCCACATTCCATATTGATCAGCATTTCTTCTCCCGGGAAAGAGGAAAGATCGCAGTGCTTCATCTGGGAGATCTTTTCGCTGTAGCAGGTGTTGGTCCCGGTTCCCAATACGAAACCGATCACGCCGTCCCGGCAGCGGTCGGCAGCCTGGCTGATCGCTCCGAAGCTGGTGGCCGCGGAATCGTTGAGAAGGACCCAATGGGCGGGAACCGGACAGCCGGCTTCTTGCAGAGCGGCTTTAAGCTCCCGGCAGACGACCATGCCCTCGGAATCTCTGACATTGATGCCTTTATTGAAGCAGTCGAGACAGCCATCTTTCTCGGGCGTGATTCGGGCCGAATAGGAGAAGCAGTAGCCGACATGCTGTACTTTCTCTGCATAAGGCTTAGTCAGACGGACCATCTCAGACAGATATTCCTGTTTCTCCAACGGACAGAGCGATCCCGGCATGGGATGGTTTTCTTCCTGTTCGATCTGCCAGATCCCGTTCAGACGGTACATCAGCGCCAGCCGGAGATTGGTCCCGCCGGCATCCAGTACCAGAACGGGAACATTTTCGGGAAGAGTTCCGTCTGTACGCAGATAGGTCGGAAGCATAGCGAGAGATGATTCGCCTCCGCCCAGCCGCTTATCTATTTCGTCCGTAAAACGGGTCAGAAGAGGGAGGGTATCGGCTTCATAGTCGGGCAGCATTCCGTGCTTCTTCAGGAATGGAAGGACAGATGCCTGAGCATCATTCCGGATCGGACAGGTGGAATCATTTTTCTTCATATTCATACCTTCACAGAAATCAATACAGATACTGATCACGGGCCGCCTGATTCTTGACCAGCCTGTAGGCGATCAGAAACATGATGATGACAAACACGACGAAGAAAACCGTATAGCCGGTTGTTGCCCGGGTGGCGATAAAGTCATAGGCTCCGTGCAGCAGAGTGGGAATCAGCAGGCTGGAAACAGAGGCGCGCCTGCTCTTTTCCGGATAACCGAAATTATCGTACCGTTTGGCGGCACTGTACCAGAAGCCCATGAAAACACCGAAGCAGGCATGCCCGGGGATCGCGGTTACTGCGCGGATCAGGGCGGTGGAGAATCCGTACTGCATCACATATCCTATGTTTTCGGCCAGGGCAAAACCCAGACTCACAAACACGGCATAAACAATTCCGTCAAAAGTGCAGTTAAAGCTCTGTGAAAACCAGGTGCGGCGCCGCAGGAAAAAGTACTTGGCCCCTTCTTCAGACAGCGCTACGACGATAAAATAGAAGATCAGTTCGTAAGCTCCGTTTGATGCTGTCAGATGAGAGAGAATTGCACCGCCCAGCGATTCCAGCGCCATCGCGACGAACGAGGCCAGCACACCAAGGAGCACCAGAGAAAGAAGCATCTGAGGCGGTTCCTTCTCCAGTTTGTCCAGCTTGTAGACCTTAACCATCAGGAATGCGGCCGGCAGGATCGCAGCCGCAATCAAAATCGGATTGAAAAGGTTGAATAAATAGAAAATCATGTTTGTCACCTCGTAACAAATACTATCATAAGCCCCGGGCCTTCGCAAGATGCTGGGATCAATGTCACGGAAAAGATGACAAAAGAACTAATTTTTTGATATAAACCTCTTGCTTTTTTCGGAAAAGATGATATAATCCTCCTTGCTTCGGGGTATTAGCTCAGCTGGGAGAGCGCCAGGTTCGCAATCTGGAGGTCAGGGGTTCGATCCCCCTATGCTCCACTTCGAAAACCGTTGTATGGCAACGGTTTTTGTGCAAAAAAGGGCCGAGTTACGTGAGTTACGTCAGGTCCCAGAGACAAACGGCAGGAAATC
>JAEEGL012447081.1_pt1 | contig 13521 bp, 10 predicted proteins | sample 9134231 | NCBI WGS metagenome assembly JAEEGL01 (sample SAMN16246548, study PRJNA631951) | gut metagenome | biome: gut microbiome; feature: rumen; material: fiber-attached | host: Bos | place: Iran: Karaj | collected 2018-10
CATGTCGACCCAGTAGCCGATGCGCTCGGTGAGGTTGACCCACTCGCGGGTGTACTTCATCACCTCGCTGCGGCAGGTACGGTTGTACTCCTCGATGCTGACCTTGGTGCCGATGTCGGCCTTGGTGATGCCGAGTTTCTTCTCGACGCCGAGCTCGACGGGGAGGCCGTGGGTGTCCCAGCCGGCCTTGCGGCGGACCTGGAATCCGGTCTGGGTCTTGTAGCGGCAGACGGCATCCTTGATGGAACGCGCCATCACGTGATGGATGCCGGGCATGCCGTTGGCGGAAGGCGGACCCTCGAAGAAGATGAACGCAGGGGCCCCTTCCCGCAGCTTCAGACTCCGTCCGAATGCGTCGATTTTCTTCCACCGCGCAAGCATCTCATTTCCGGCCGCCACCAAATCCAGGCCCTTGTATTCCTTAAATCCCATATTTTTACTATATTTGTAATCCTATTGAATTTACAAAGATAACTTTTTTTATAGAATTAGTAAAAAAAATCAGATGCTTCGGTTTCTGAAACTACGGACCTTCGGTCCTATCCCTCCCACTGCGGCTTCGCCTTGCGGGCCCCTCCCATTCAATAGCCATGGGCGGCTATGTTTCTAAAACCGAAGCATCTGATTTTTAGAATGGCTAGCAAATGAATCTGATTAACATCATCATACTGGTCTGTTTCGTTCCGGCGCTGATCGTGGGGATCAGGAAAGGATTCATGGTGCAGGCGTGCTCGCTGCTGGGAATCGTCGCAAGCATCTGGTGCGCCGCCAAATTCGCCGGGATCGTCGGCGGATACCTTTCGATGCATCTGGACTTCTCCCCCGTCGTCATCAACATCATCGCCTTCGCCCTGATCCTGATCATCGTCTCCATCGTGTTTTCCCTGCTCGGGAAACTGCTTGCCAAGCTGATGAAGGTCATCCTGCTCGGCTGGCTCGACAAACTGCTGGGGATTCTGCTGGCCGCACTGGTCACGTTCTGTATCCTGGGCGTCATCATCTTCGTGTTCGACAGCCTCGATTCACAGTGGCACCTCATCAAGAGCGACATCCTGCAAAACTCCGTCCTGTATCAGAAGATCAAGCAGATTACCCTTGTCATCTTCCCCTATCTGAAGCAGCTCACGCACGTAATAACACCGGAGGCGACGGATTCCGCACCGGCCGCGGCATTCATTCCGTTCCTTCTTCTGCCCTGCAAAAAATAACCGTCCATGGCCCGTATCATCCTGATAGAAACATCCACCTCACGGTGCTCAGTAGGCATTGCGGAGGATGGTATCTGCACGCATTACAAAGAGAGCCCGGAGCCGCGCGCCCATGCCGCGATGACGGTGCCGTATATCAAAAAGGTTCTGGACGAAGCGGGACTTCGCGTGAAGGACTGCGATGCCGTCTGCGTCAGCAAAGGGCCCGGATCCTATACGGGACTCCGTGTGGGGAGTTCTACGGCCAAGGGCCTCTGCTTCGGCGCCGGCATTCCGCTCATCGCCATCGGGACCCTCGACATCCTCGCCGCCCAGGGCCTCGCCACGCTCAATGCCCTCCAGAGCTCATCCATCGACGCCTCCGCCATCATCCCGATGATCGATGCGCGCCGGATGGAAGTCTATACCGCCGTCTTCTCCCCCGACGGCCGGCAGCTCACCCCGACCGTCAGCACCGTCATCACCGCCGGCTCCTTCGCCGCCGAGCTCGCCGCCGGGCCGGTCCTCTTCGTCGGCGACGGCGCCGCGAAGTGCCGCCCCGTCCTCACCTCGCCCAACGCCATCTTCCCGGATACGCCCTCCGTCCCCGGCGCTGCCGACGGTTCTTTCACAGCTTCTGCCGCTGATTCTGATTCAGGCCGTGGCGCAGATTTAGCCGCCGGCTCCGGTCCGGACCCCTTCGCCGGCTGCCCCAAGGCATCTTCGATGGCCGCCCTCGCCGAGGCCGCTTTCCGCGCCGGCCGTTTCGAGGACACCGCCTACTTCGAGCCCTTCTACCTCAAAGACTTCGTCGCCGCCCTTCCCCGCAATCCGTTTTTCCCGGCGAAGCGCGATGCGTAAATCACTCTGAATCAGTAAGATATACAAAAGCCTCTGCCTCAAAACGGGCAGAGGCTTTTTGATAAAACGTTATAAATCAACACCTTACGCATCGCGCTGACAACTCGTCCGAAGCGGAAAACCACAACGTGCCGGAAAACACCGCTCGGAAACCGCTTAAAACGCGCCCCAGCTTGTGATATCTCAGAAAATAACTTACTTTCGTAAGGAATCATTACCGAATTTGGCCGGGAATTGGTATATTTGCCGTATCACCTCCGGACAACCGGAGCCTAAACTTAAACGAAAATGAAACGGGGAAACAGAGTTTTCTATCAGGGTATCCTGAATCATTGCTATCAGCGAACCGTCGGGAATGTACTGATCTTCTATAATATCAGTGACTTTCTTGTATGTTTTACGATTTTTTGCGTAGAAGCCGGGAAGCACGACGTCAAAGTGCTGGCGGTATCCTTGATGCCGGACCATATCCATCACTCGACAATAGCCTTGCGGAGAGAAGCGCTGACCAAGTTTGTTCAGTCTTATTCATCCAAATTCACCCATGCCCATAACGCCGTATGCCATCGTAAGGGTCCGCTCTTCGAGAGTCCCTTCGGCAGTGCGCCCAAGGTGGGAGGGAAGAAGGCGAGGACAAACCTCGTCTATGTAGGGAACAACGCCCCCGAACGACATCTCTGCCAGAAGGCGGAGGAGTACCGGTGGAACTTCCTGGCTTATTACAAGAATCCACATCCCTTCTCCGAGCCGCTCTCCTTGCATACGGCATCCTGGAGGATGAAAAAAGCCGTTCACGAGGTCAATTACCAATGCGAACGGTCCAGGCCCATGACGTATGCACAGCTTCAACGTCTCTTCAGCACACTCGATGACCGGGAAAAACTGCAGCTTGTGGACTATATTATCACTTCGTATAACGTCATTGATTATGAAAGCGCCATCCGCTTCTTTGACTCCTACGGGGACATGCTGTCGGCCATGCACGCCAATACGGGAAGCGAATACGATCTGAACGAAGTGTTCAAGGGAAGATCAGACGCCTGTTATGCCCGGCTTACACAGATCATCCTGAAAGAAACAGATGCCAAAGATATCCATGAAATCCTTTCCTGGCCCGAAGACAAGAAGCTGAAGCTCATGAAACGGCTGGCGGGCCGGACCGAAGCGAACCAGGAGCAGCTCATCGCCTATTTTCACTTACATAGCGCGATGCGTAAATCGCTCTGAATCAGAAAGATACGCAAAAGCCTCTACCCGTTTTGAGGCAGAGGCTTTTCGATAAGGTATTAATAATCAATATGTTATGCATCGCGCCGACCGCATTCCGCATCATCTTGACCGTTACAGCGTCGAAACACGGCCCGCCGGCGGCCGTTAGCATAGAACGGAGGCCTTTGCTGTGCGGGGCCTGGCCGCTTCGAAGGCGCAGGACGGGCTGCAGTGCGGGACTGGTCGCTTGCGAAGGCGCAGGACGGGCTGCAGTGCGGGGCGGCGGCGTTAGCGGAGGACGGAGGCGATGTAGGCGCGGAGGGAGGCGGCGTCGGTGACGCGGGCGTCGGGATCGATCTGGCCGTCTTTGATAAAATAGGCCATGGGAACCTGCGTGAGCCCGTAAAGCCCGATGTAGGGCGAGGCGGCGCCGCGGGTGTCGCAGACGTTGATCCAGCCGAGGCCCTGGCGCTTGATGGTCGCGGCCCATTCCGCCTTGTCGGGATCGAGGGCAACCGCGAAAATCTCCAGCCCCTTGGCATGGAATTCATCATACAGCGGCACGAGGGCGTCCAGGTTGAACATCTTCTCCTCCGCGGAGGTCGACCAGAAATAAAGCATCACAAGGCGGGCTTCAACCGAAGAGAGCTTGATAGTACGGGCCTTGTTATCAGACAGTTCGATTTCAGGGAAAGCAAGCTCGCCGGCCGAGGCGATCCGATGCGAAAGATCGAGCGCATTCCTGCGGCGGTCCGCCTCCTTTCGGAGCGTACGGACATAGCGCGAAGCAGGATAAGACAGCGCGAGCGAATCCGCGATATTACCGAAGATCAGACCGTCCGTCGGCTGAGAGAACACCGGGAAATCCGTCCCGGCCTTCCGGAGCAGCACCGGCACGCAGGCGAGCGAGCGGGCATGCTTCATCACAAACGATACCGATTCGCGGTAGAAGCGGACGTATTCCCGCGAGAATTCCGCCCCTTCAAGACCCTGCGTACGCGCAGAGAACGCGGCGAAACTGCTGTCTGCCTGCTGGAGCAAAGCACTCTCTTTTGAGCCGTCCAGGGACAGGAGCGTCCCGAGGGTATCCGTCGCAACCGAAATCCTGTCTCCCTTCCGGGCAATCAGGGACGCCACCCGGCGGTCGCCGAAATACACATAGGCAAATTCGGGCTGGCCCTCCGCCACGGGGACCTTGCAGACGTACTTGCCGGCAGCGGACACTTTGGCCGAATCCACCGCCTTCAGCTCCGCCCCGTCGAGGACCTTGACAAAGACCTTCCCGCCGGAGGCACCGTCCAGGCTGCCGTCAATGCGCGCCCCGCCGGTGCAGGAGACGGCGATAAGCGCTATAAGGATATAAAGGATACAATTCCGCATAATAAGACGACCCGCCTACTTGTTGAACTCGGCCCGGATGGCGGCGGCGATCGACGCAAACTCTTCCGGGGAGAGCTTGGGGCGCTCCTTGCGGAAGTCCATGTCGGCCTCGCTTTGCATCGGGATCAGGTGAATATGCGTATGCGGCACCTCCATGCCGAGAACGGCCACGCCGACCCGCTGGCAGGGAACCGCCGCCCGGATGGCGATCGCCACCTTGCGCGCGAAAGCCCACAGGCCTTCATAGGTCGCCTCGTCCAGATGGAAGAGATAGTCGTCCTCCACCTTACGGGGAATCACCAGCGTATGTCCCTTCACCAAAGGATTGATATCGAGAAACGCGTAGAAATCCTCACTTTCGGCCACCTTGTAAGAAGGGATCTCACCGGCGGCGATACGGGTAAAAATCGTTGCCATAGTCGTTTAGAGGCTGATATCGAGAATCTTGAACTTCATCTCGCCGGCCGGCGTCTTCGCCACCACCGTTTCGCCCTTGGCGTGGCCCATCAGGGCCTGGCCGATCGGGGTCGTCACCGCGAGTTTGCCCTTGGAGAAATCCGCCTCGGACTCCCCTACGATGGTGAATTCCATCACGCGCTTCATCGCGAGATTCTCCACCTTGACCTTGCTCAGAAGCTGCACGCTGTCGGTCGTAAGCTTGGACTCGTCAATCACGCGTGCATTGGCGATCTTGTTCTTGAGCCGGGCGATCTTTACCTCCAGCAGCCCCTGGGCTTCCCGGGCCGCATCGTACTCCGCGTTCTCCGAGAGGTCTCCCTTCTCACGCGCCTCGGCGATGGCCGCTGAAATCTCCGGCCGCTGCGCCAGCGCATCCGCAAGCTCCTTCTTCAGGGCGTCCAGCCCGGCCTGCGTCATCATTTCGATTTCCATGTATTCGTCTTTTAAAGTGTCAACTAAAAAGGAGTCCCGCCTTTGAGGCGGAACCCTAGCAGTTGCAAATATAAGTATTTTATTTTAAATAAAAAAGATTCCCGGCACAAGGCCGGGAATGACAGTCCTGACTACAGGTAGTACTTGAAGGCCAGGCGGAGGCCGATGTTCTGGGTACCGTACAGGAGTGCACGGCTGCCCGGGCTTACGACGGCCTGATCCCAGACCTCTCCCACTTCCGTTTCTTTGTTGTACACCTCATACTTGGTATAGGTCTGAGGCTGGAAGACCACCATGATGGGGACAAAGGTGACAGAAGCGCCGATCGACATGCTGCCCGCGAAGAAGTACTCGATACCCATATCCGCCGTGATGCCGAGGCCGTGATTCATCCCGACATTGTAGCGTTCGACAGGACGTCCGACATTGGCAGCACCCGAGGAGGTGGCATACTCAGGATGACCGGGAAGGGCATTTGCGCTTGCCGTCTTCCACTCATTGAGCGTTCCTTCGCCTTCGAGGGCAAGGTAAGAAGCGGTCGACGGAAGTTTGGCACCGTTGTTAGTCAGCTCCTTTGTCAACGGATTACCATAGGCAAACGAGAGTGATCCGCCGCCCATCGCATACTGGATGCCGAAACCGCCGACGAAAGCCAGACGGCCGAAGGGTTTGGTGAATTCGAGCCCGAGGCCGATGGTCGTCCCGTTCAGTTTAGACTTGACGGCATCATACTTATAAGCCAGCGCATCCGTGGGGTTGTCAGCCAGATATTGATCGTCTATCACATACTGACGATAATTGACCGTACTGCCGGTGAGACCGATGTTGGCACGCAGGGAGACGACATCGCTGATGTGATAGCTGAGCATAAAGGACAAAAGCGGATCCGTCGAAAGGATGAACATCTGTTTGGGCGTACCGCCGAGACCTTTGACGAAATCGCCGGCCCAGGCGTTCTTGTCGGGCTGATAGTCATGATTCTTGATGGCGAGCGGGTTGAACGTCACACCGATCGAGAAGTCACCGCCCTGAGGGTTGAAGATCTGCTTCTTGTTCTGGGCTCCCAGACCAAGCGCGAGGAAAAGGGCCATAGCCACTAAGAAAAACTTTTTCATATCAATACAGTATTAAAAGGTTATTATCATTGAACGCATCAGACCGCCGCGACGCTTTCCCGGTCCCGGATCAGCTGCTCCCGCAGCGCCTCCAGCGACGGAAAGGGCCGCTCATCGCGGATCTTCCGGAGGAAGGTAATCCGGATATCGAGCCCGTAGATATCCTCGTTGAATCCGAGGATATGCGTCTCGACCGTCCGGTGCTCACCGCTGCTCACCGTCGGGCGGACACCGATGTTGCACATGCCCCGGAAGCGCCGGCCGACCGTCTCGACGTCGACGGCATAAACGCCGTCGCACGGAATCAGTTTGAGCGGCTCGTAGAGCTGCATGTTGGCGGTCGGGAAGCCGATGGTGCGGCCGAGGCGGTTGCCGGCGACGACGACCCCATGCAGGCTGTAGCCATATCCGAGCATCGCATTGGCATCTTCGATCCGGCCTTCCGTCAGGGCGGCGCGGATCCGGGTAGAGGACACGTCCAGTCCCTGCGGGACATGGATGACTTCCATGCCGAGATGCCGGGCGATCTCGGCGGTCTCGATGGTCGGGAGCATGTCGCTTCCGATGCGGTTGTCGTAGCCGAGCACGATCGCCGAAGCCCCGAAACGGCCCCGGACGATATCCCGGAGATATTCCGCCGTCGTATGCCGGCTGAAATCGCGGGAGAACGTCAGGACCTCCACCCAGTCGACACCGAGTGCCGAAAGATGCAGTTTCTTCTCATCCAGGGATGTCAGCAGCCGCAGATTCCGGGCGTCATCCTGGAGGACATTCCGCGGATGCGGCCAGAAAGTTACGACCATGCTCTCCGTCCCCCTTTCGTTGGCGGAACGGACCAGTTCCCTGATCACGAGACGGTGCCCGGTATGGACGCCGTCAAAAAAGCCTGTTGCGAGTACTACAGCCATCTTACCAATTCAAAATCCTGACGGTGCGGCAGCAGCGGATTACGGGCAAAGACCCGGGTCGCCATCCTGTATGCACCTGTCCTTTCGGGCATGAAGGAGACCTGGTAACGGCACACACCGTCATTCATCTCCACGGGCGTATATTCATGCACCTCGCTGATATGGCAGTCACCGTGGCTGTCAAGCGTGGCGAATACCGTCTCGACACCGATGTCTCCGCTGTTGAGATCACCGAGGTTCAGGACCACTTCGGCCTTGAATTCGTTGCCGGTAGAGAGGTCGTACGACGTGCCGGGCTTGGTCTCGGACACGACGCGGACGTTCTCCCACTCGCGGCGGACGTGTTTCTTCCAGGCGGCAATCTCACGGGCCAGGGCGAAATCATCCGCCATGACCTTTGCCGTCCGCTCCGCCTGCGGAGCATAGAAGCGGTCGATATAGTCAGTCAGCATGCGGTTGGTCGTAAAGTTGCAGGCCACCTTGGCGATGGTATTCTTGATGAATCCCACCCACTGGGCGCTGCGGCCGGTCGCCGCATCGATATCATAATAAGAGGGAGCGATCTCGTTCTCGAGGGTCGTATAGATCGTCGCGGCGTCAAGCTCGTTCTGATAGCGGTTGTCCTCATAGACCTGCTCCTCGGGCAGGGCCCAGCCGGCGCCCTCGGTATAACCTTCGACCCACCAGCCGTCGAGCACGGAGAAGTGCATCGTACCGTTCATCGCGGCCTTCTCGCCGGAAGTACCGGAAGCTTCCTGCGGACGGGTCGGGTTGTTCATCCAGACGTCCACGCCCTGGACCATCCGCTTCGCGAGCGTGATGTCGTATCCGGGGATGAAGATGATCTTGCCGATGAAGCGCTCCTGCTTGGAGATATCCACGATCTGCTTGATGAGATCCTGGCCCGCCTTGTCGGCGGGATGCGCCTTGCCGGCGAAGAAGAACTGCACCGGGCGCTCCGGATCGTTGACGATTGCGTCGAGCCTGTCGAGGTCGCTGAAAAGGAGTGTCGCACGCTTGTAGGTCGCAAACCGCCTGGCGAAACCGATCGTAAGGACGTCGTCCCGGACATTGTCGAGGATCTTCACGATCTCGGCCGGGGAATAGTGATTGGAGATCGAAGTATCCTGCAGGCGCCTCTTGATGAAGCGGAGCAGTTTCTTCTTGAGTTCAACCTTGGTACCCCAGACTTCCTCGTCGGAGACATTATAAATCCCCTCGAAGCACTTCTTGTCGTAGTGATGCGTTTTGAAAGCCGCACCGAACACGCGCTCATGGATAGGCTTCCACTCGGGGGCGCACCAGGTCGGATAATGCACGCCGTTGGTCACGTAGCTCACGTAAAGCTCTTCGGGCAGATAACCCGGATACATATGGGCGAAGATCTGCTGGCTCACCTTGCCGTGCAGCATCGAGACGCCGTTGACATTCTGCGAGCAGTTCGCGGCGAGGTTCGACATCGAGAACTTCTCGCCGAGGTCCTCGGGATTGTCCTTGCCCAGCGACATCAGCGTCGTCCAGTCGACCTTGAGGCGTTCGGGATAATGGCCGATATACTTGCGGAGCAGGCCTTCTTCGAAGGCGTCGTGACCGGCGGGAACCGGCGTATGGGTCGTATAGAGCGAAGAAGCACGGACCACTTCCAATGCCTCCGGGAAATCCAGGTTGTCGAACTGGATATATTCGCGCAGCCGCTCGAGACCGATAAAGGCCGCATGACCTTCGTTGCAATGATAGATCTGCGGGTTGATGCCGAGGGCGCGGAGCGCACGGATACCGCCGACGCCGAGGAGAAGCTCCTGTTTGAGGCGGTTCTCCCAGTTGCCGCCGTAAAGGTGATAGGTCACCTCGCGGTCTTCCGGAATATTGGCCTCGAAGTCGGTGTCGAGCAGATAGAGGTCGGTCCGGCCGACCTCAACCTTCCACAGGCGGGCCGTGATGACCCGTCCCGGGAATGCGAGGGAGACCGTCAGCCAGTTGCCGTCCTTGTCGTAGACCGGCAGGGCGGGAATCTTCGTGAAGTCCTGCGCATCATACTTGGAAACCTGATAACCCTGGCCCGAGAGAACCTGGGTAAAGTACCCGTAACGGTAGAGGAAACCGATTGCGCAGAGGTTGACGTTCATGTCGCTGGTCTCCTTGAGGTAGTCGCCGGCCAGGATGCCGAGGCCGCCCGAGTAGATCTTCAGGGAAGTATCGAGGCCGTATTCCATGCAGAAGTAGGCGATGGAAGGATCGGTCCGCTTCGCTTTCTCGGCCATGTAGGCGTCGAATTCGTCGAGCACGGCATTCATCCGGGCAAGGAAGTCGGGATCCTCGGAGAGCTGCTGATAGCGCTTGAGGCTTACGTTGTCGAGCACGGCCAGGGGGTTGTGTCCGGATTCGAACCAGACTTTCTGGTCGATGGAGCGGAAGAGGTCTTTGGCGCTTTCGTTCCAGCACCACCAGAGGTTACGGGAGAGTTTCTCCAGACGGGAGAGTTTTTCGGGGAGATGACGCGTCACGAGGACGGTATTCCAGGTCGGTGTATTGACGTCCTGTTTAGTATATTGCATTGTTTTGTCTTTAATCTTAACATAGGAATCTTTGGCGGCGGCGACTTTCTGGAGAGCCTGGCTGTACGCCTGCCGGTAATATTGGATCTGGTTGTCCCAGAGGGCAATCTCAGAGGCTTTGCGGGCGTTCTCGCGGTAGACTTTCCGCTCTGCGGAAGTCAGGGAAGCGATCTCGCGGACACGCGCCGCCACGCCGTCGACGACGGCGAAATAATTGGTGTCGTCCCGGTGCAGGACCGCGACACCCGGATGCTCCGTCCCGCAATGGTCGAGCACCCATTTCCCGAACCCGGCGAGGTCTGTCGTCAGGGTCGGAATCCGGAAGGCCAGGGCTTCCAGCGGCGTATATCCCCAAGGCTCATAGTACGAGGGGAAGAGCGCCAGGTCGAGTCCGCAGAGGATATCGTAGTACGGGAGGTTCAGCACACCGTCGTCGCCGTTGAGGTACGACGGGACGAAGTACACCTTGACCCGGTCGCCGATGGCATTGACGAGGCCGAGCTCGCGGAACCGGCGCAGGATGATATCATACTCGGGGTTCTGCAGCACGTGCGTCGTCATCGAACCCGAGAGTTCGCGGACGGGGCCGAGATGCCCGGAAGGGACCATGATGAACGCCTGGATACTGCGGCCGGAGCCCTCTTCGTTGACCTTGTGAAGGGCATCCAGAAAGACGTCGATACCCTTGTTGCGGTATTCGTAACGGCCGCCGATGCCGATGAAGATGGCGTCGGCAGGCACCGTCTCGCCGGACATCGCCGTCGCCACCTCGACGAGTTTTTTGCGGGCGCGGTCGTGCCGCTCCTCGTATTCCTCGTCAGAGGCAGGGGTAAAGCTGTTCTCGAAGCCGTTGGGCGTCACGACATCCACCGGACGGCCCAGGAAACGGGCGCACTCGAGGGCAGTGATCTCACTGACCGTCGTAAAGATATCAGCATGCTTGGCAGAAATCTTCTCCAAGGAATGGCGCGCGACGACACCGAATTCGGCCGCCTTGGCGTCGGCATCATACGTCGAAATCCCGTCGTACAGCGGGAGGTTGTGCCCCGCCAGGCAGCGGCCGATGACGGTCGCATGGGTCGTGAAGACGGTCGCGACCGGGATGCGCGTACGATGGACATAGAGGAGACCCGCACCGGTCTGCCACTCATGGAACTGGGCCACGACCTTGTCGGTATACGAGAGATTCTCGTTGTAGAAACTTTCGATGACCCGGCCTGCGGCATAGCCGAAAAGGGCGTTCTCCTTGTAATCCCAGTCACCGCTGATGGAGTCTACGCCGAATTCTTTCCAATATTCGCCGAGGACCTTGTCGGCCTCGGGCAGAAGCTGCTTGTAGTCGACCAGGATGGCCACGGGGCGTCCGGGGACGTTCCAGTGCCCGATGCGGACACGGATGCCCTGCTCGGCGATCCGGAGCTTCCAGGAACGGTACAGCGTGGTATCCTCCTGGAAATCGGGGTTGTCGGCCCGGTGCATCCAGACGTCGGGGCCGATCATGATATGACGGCGGCCGAGTTTCGAATGCAGGTACAGCGCCTTGGTGGCAATGACCGTGTAGATCCCGCCTACTTTGTTACAGACTTCCCAACTTACTTCAAAAAGATAATCAGGGTTCAGTATATCTTTCTCGCTCATCTAGTCTTGTTTCTTTTTGACAGGGGCTTTCTTACGGGCGGGCGCTTTCTTCGGCGCGGGCTTCGCCACTTCCGTCAGGGCGGCCTGCTTCACGTCCAGGGCCGCCTTCTTCTCGTCGAGGCGGATCTGGAAGTCCGAAATCACGTTCATATAGTTGATGAAGGCCTCGTAAGGCGTGTCGTACGGGTTAAAGTACTTGTGCACCTCTCCGTCGGAGAAGAATTTGGTGCACATATAGTAGAAATGGTCGCTCTCCTGCAGATGACCGAAGTCCTCCCAGAGCTCGGGATCGCCGACGATGGCAAGCTTCTCCGTCATGGCGTAGACCTTCTGGAAGGCCTCCTGCTGGAGTTCGTTGCCGAGCCAGGCCGTGACGTCGCGCTCTTCGTCCGCCCAGGAAATGGGGTCGGGAACGTCGAGTCCGGAGACCGCTCTGTGCTTCTTGGCGGCCAGCGTCGGGGTGACGAATTCGAACGAGCCGTCCGCGAGAACCGTCTCGGGCAGATAGCGCATGAAGTCCATGATGCCGCTGTCGGCCTTCTGGTGCTCACCGAAGGTCTCGTAATCCATAAACAGGTTGATGATCTCGCCGTCGGCTTCCTTGAGCCAGCCGAGGTATTTCTCCGTGGTGAGCGGCCAGTCGGCCCAGCCCCGGTTGGAGAAACGGAAGGCGATGTCGTCGCTCAGGCCGTAGTTGCGGAGCAGGAGCTTCAGCTTGGGCTGCGTGTCGTCGCTGTAGAGGAAGTTCGGGCTCTGCCAGCCCATGATATGGCGGGCGCCTTCGGTCAGCATGGTCTTGAATCCAAGGCCGTAAACCATTTCGCCGATGCCGTTGGAGTAGATGAGCTCGGTATTGCGGAAGGCGGTGGGCGTAACGCCGAACAGGCGCTCGATGGCCGCCTTGTGCTTCGTAACCTGATGCTCAAACTCGCTGTAGGAGGCCAGCGAAGCCAGCGAATGGAAATACGTTTCCGCCAGGTATTCCACATTTCCGGTGGCGGCGAGGGCCTTGAAGCTGTCGATCACCTCGGGGCAATAGCGTTCGAACTGCTCCAGTGCGGAGCCCGAGATGGAGAAGGCCACCTTGAACTGTCCGTTATATTTCTTGATGAGCTCCAGCAGGATGGCATTCATCGGCAGGTAGCACTTCTGGCTGACCCTGCGCATGATCGTCCTGTTGGTGAAGTCATCGTAGTAATGGGAATCTTTGCCGATATCGAAAAACCTGTACAGGCGGAGCCGCGTAGGCTGATGGACCTGGAAATAAAGGCAGATACTCTTTTTCATGGCGTTAGCTTATAAGGGATTCGTAAACTTTCTTTAACTTGGCGGTCACACCCGTCCATTTGAGATTGTTGACTTCGTCAAAGCCCTGCTTGGCCGCAAAACTGGCCAGCGCGGGGTAATTCAGAAGCGCGTAGATATCGTCGGCCATCGCGTCGATGTCCCAGAAGTCGGTCTTGAAAGCATATCTCAGCACCTCGGCGGCACCGGACTGCTTGGAGATGATGGACGGGACGTTGGTCCGCATCGCCTCAAGCGGCGAGATGCCGAAGGGCTCGGAAATGGACGGCATGATGTAGACATCCGAGAGGGCGAACATCTTCTGGACGTCCACGCCCCGGAGGAAGCCGGTGAAATGGAAGCGGTCGGAGATGCCGTGGCGGGCCGCCTGGCGGATCGCGCGGTTCATCATGTCGCCGCTGCCGGCCATCACGAAGCGGACGTTCTTGGTGCGCTTGAGGACCTTCGCGGCGGCCTCGATGAAGTACTCGGG
>JAEEGL012649408.1_pt1 | contig 13521 bp, 7 predicted proteins | sample 9134231 | NCBI WGS metagenome assembly JAEEGL01 (sample SAMN16246548, study PRJNA631951) | gut metagenome | biome: gut microbiome; feature: rumen; material: fiber-attached | host: Bos | place: Iran: Karaj | collected 2018-10
CAAATTGAAGACTTCCTCAAACTGGTCGAAGACAAACACGGGTGTAAAGGTCAAGCCCATCGCCTGTGGTTTGTAGTTCCTCAGTTTCCACCATGAGTAATTGCTCAGCTCTTGTTGTAATGCTGACTGGTGGCCTGTGTCCTGGAAATCAGTTGAGCAGAGTTTATACTCAATGTTGATGCCTTTGTTCTTTTCATTATAGTCAGCGATACTGTCTTTGATACAACGGTCAATGATGGTATCAAAGCTCTCTGGTGTATGTTCATAGTCGTCACTTGTAAATGTAATGGCTATGGGGAAATACATGTTTTGCCTGAGCAAGGGGAACACACCGGCATTCAGCAGGGAGGTCTTGCCTTCGCCCGACTCTGCATAGCAAACCGTATAGTCGTTGCGTACTATCAAGCGGAAAAGTTCTTGTGACTCTTCCGTGCGGCCTTTGAAGCGGTAGGCATCAGCCTCGGTATAGGGTTGTAGTCCTAAAAAAGTATTCTCTGCCATAGCCTTACCATTCTATTTTTTCAAAAACGCTGTAATCCTTCTCGTCGAACGAAATCATATCGATGCCATTAAAAAGGGTATTAGGCAGAACGCCAAAACTGGCAACCTGCTCAACATATCCCTCTGTGATGGCGACTCCATTATACGCAGAACCCTTAATAATAACAGGAACAGAATAGTCTTTCAGTTGAACAGCACTGTCTTGCTTGCTACATTCACCCAACCAGTCGCGTGCTTTTAAGGTTTCCTCCTTCAGGCTTGACGTGTTGGTCAGTTTCTGCATCCAGTTGCCAGTGATGATGGGCATGAAATGGGCAGAGTGCCTGATGCCATTCTCTATTCTTTCCCAATACTTCTGGCCGGGCGTAATCTCGCCCTTTCCCCTGTCGTCGTACCAAGCCTTGACGTTCATATTCTTCAATGCCTCGAATATAGCTGTGGCAATCTGCCGGTCTTCGCTGGCGTAGGAAATAAAGACATCGAAATGCTCCTCTGCGTCAATCATGCTGGTGCGCTCTTCTGCCTCACGCTCTAATTCTTCTCGAAATTGTTTCGTGGCATCCACCAGAATCTCTTTTACCTGTTCATCAGCAGAGAAGTTTTTCTTTTTGAGGAAGTTCTCAAAACTATCTTCAGGCTTTTCCTTGTTAATCCAATATCCCTGTGTGGTCTTCGAATTATCGGATCTTCCAACCTGCGTTGGTTGCCAGAGGAAGCGGAAAAGCCAATTGGGCAGATTGCAGCCAAGCACGAACAACTTCTTCTCGTTCTCTTTCAGATATTCTACCAACCCAACAGCACCATTCTCCTTGCTATTATGTGAAAGCAGGAATGTCAGTAACATATCCTCGTCAAACACCCACTTGGAACCGTCTTTGGCTTGGCCAAAGATATGATATACATAACCTGAACGCAACTCGTTATCATTTTTCTTGTTAGGAGAATACCATATAGACTTATAGTCCTCTAATTTACCTCTCAACTGTTGCTCAATAATATCAAAGCAAAGAGTTGTAATGATAATAGGGAAGTTGAATGTCACCAAAAAGTCGAGCACTTCATCTCTCAACTTAATGCAAGAACGATTATCGTCGACAAAAGCCATATAGTCATCAAGGAATCGTCGTTCATAGTATTGCGACATCAGCGACAGCCCGTAATATCCTCGCTCTTTCATTGATACGATGTCAGAATCAGGCACCTCCACATGAGGATATTTCTTCTGGAACTCTCGAAGGATAAACTCTTGGAAAGGAATCTCCTCCAAAGTGTCCTTTCCTTTGTACACAATCACATCATCACCTATGATAGGAACAATAGAGTTCCTTTTCTTCACCATATCAGTGATGATGATTCGCCTTATTTCTTCTTGTGGTATATTCTGTGCCATATTTCTTTCCTTGTTTTAGGTGGCTACAAAGATACAAATTTTTCTGCAAAAGTGTTACGTTTTGCAGAAAAATTTGAGGGTATTATGTAAAAATGTTAGGTTTTTCGGCTTTTCTGAATGAAATAGCTCACCAAACGTAATCGGTCGTTTCTCCGTCGAAGTCCAAGGGGCCTTGCCAGCCGGCCTGCTGGCAGATGCTGCGGATGACAGCGAGGTAGTCGGGGGTGATGGGACGTTCGCCGTTATGATATTTGTAGTAGGTGGCGCGGCAATTGTGGGCGATGAGGTGGTCTTTGATGAAGCGCTGCACATGGTAGGGCATGTCGTGATAGAAACGGGTCTTCATGCCGACGGGCATAGTGACGGGTTGGTTGTCGCGAAACAGGTCGCACTGGTTGTCAGCGGCCTTCTGATAGAATGGGCTGACGCAGGTGGCGACGTGTCTTTCAGGGTCAATGTGCTGGCCGACTTCCCAGCGTAGGCAGTGATCGTGGCGGGGGCAGTCGGCATTGTAGCAGCAGAGGTAGTGGTCGGCCTTCTGGCGGAACAGGGTTTCTTTGTCTTTCATACGTCGTTTATTGGTTTTATATTGCAAAGGTAGTCATTATAATTTTATTCTCCAAACTTTTTTCTTTAATTCTATCTACATAACTACATTTTATTTGTAACTTACTGAAAATATGTTAGATATTTTATGAATACTATCTACATAGATCTATATATAACTACATATATATGTTGAAATAATGATAGATTTGGCTTAAATTATTAGTTAACTCTCTGATAATCAATAAGTATATATCTTTATTTTCATTTCTTATACAAGTTGTATATATTGCTTATACAACTTGTATTTACTTAAAATATAACTTATATAGAGTATATATACAAATGTTATATTACTTCCATTAGGGTGTTGTGAATGCTGGTTCTGATGGATATCCATACTTTTTTATGTAGTTATATGTAGTTTTATGTAGGTAATCTACATAGTATATATCTTTGATTTACAATATGATAACTCGCTTTATGTAGTTATGTATGTATTTTTGTAAATTTTTCTTATAATTAAATTTTGTGGTTTCGGAAATGTTTTGTACCTTTGCAGAAGCATTTTACTAACAGGAAAAAGTATAAGGAGAACACGATATGCTGAAAGTAACACTGTTGAAGAACAACCGCCAGGTGGAGACGCTGCGGCTGGTGGAACTGCCAACGCTGGTAGCAAGCATCAAGACCAAGGAGTATGAGAACGAAGTGAACGAGCTGCGAACGCTGTATCCCGTGCTGAAGTTGGAACGTAAGGACGACGGTAGCGTCAGCGGTGCGGAGAACTTTACGCGCAAGATTCCACGTGTCTGCTTTGCCTCGGAGTTGGAGAACCGCAACCATCAGCGGATGAATCGTAAGTACACGGGATTGGTGCTCTTGGAGGTGAACAACCTGCGGAGCTACGAGGAGGCTGCGGCTGTAAGGCAGGGAGCCGGACAGATGCCGCAGACGCTGTTGGCTTTTGTGGGAGCCAGTGGTCGCAGCGTCAAGATAGTGTGTCGTGGTGAGACGATAGAGGGTAGGGCAGTGCCGACCTCTGAAGATGACATCCACCGCTTCCACCTTAACCTCTACGAGAAGTCGCGCCTGGCCTATAACGTCCAGTTGGGCGTGATGATAGAGAAGCTGGAGCCGCACTTGGAGCGTTGCTGCTACGTGAGTACCGATGCCGATGCCGTCTATCATCCGGATGCCATACCTTTTTATATAGACCCGTCAGCGACGCAGCAGACTTTACATCCGTCGACCATCGAGCCGCGAGAGACAGCTCCCGGCCTGAGCCGCTATATGTCGATGCACCACATCTATGAGTTTAATCTAGGCAAGGCGTATGACGATTTGGAGGGTTCCGAGGTGGATGCCGACAAGGACGAGGAGGAGTTTGCCCACCAGCTGGCGACCTGTCTGGCCGACCACTGCCGAGAGACGGGCATTCCGATGGGTATTGCCCTTCGCATGAGCGACTACCGATGGCCTTTCCGCGAACACCGTCAGCTGGTGCGACTGGCTTTTGACAATGCCTACCGTCAGGACAATGAACGTAAGTACCGTAGCCGTAAGAATATGTCGAAGCCGCTGAAGAACATTCCGCCGGAGACGTTGCTGATGATGAAGGTAGACATCTTCCTGCGAGAAAACTACGAGCTGCGAATGAACGTGATGCGAGGAGTGGCTGAATACCGTCAGCGCACAGGAATGGGCTTTGACTTCCAGGACCTCACGGAGCAGGCTCGCAACAGCATCACCCTGCGGGCTTTGGAGCAAGGCATCCGTTGTTGGGACAAGGATATCCGACGCTATGTCAACTCAGACGACATCGAGCCTTACGACCCTGTCAACGACTGGCTGGAACGACTGCCGCAATGGGACGGCAAGGACCGTGTGACGCCATTAGCCGAAAGAGTACATACCAACTACAAGGACTGGCCCCATCTGTTCCGCCTCTGGATGCGAAGCATGGTGGCCATGTGGCAGGGTAAGGGTCAGCTGACGGGTAATGCCCTCGTACCTTTATTAATAGGTAGGCAGGGTTGTGGCAAGACATCGTTCTGCCGCATCCTGTTGCCCAGAGAGCAACGCGAATACTACAACGACCGCATCAACTTTAAGAACGAGGCCGACCTGAATCTGGGGCTGACCAGCTTTGCACTCATCAACCTCGACGAGTTTGACAAAGTGACACAACGACAGCAGGTAGTGCTGAAGTACCTCGTGTCGACCAGCGACCTGAAATACCGTCCGCCATACGGCAAGAGCTACCAGAGTCACCGCCGCTATGCCTCATTCATTGGCACTACCAACGAGGCGATGCCGCTGACCGATCCCACAGGAAGCCGCCGCTTTGTCTGCGTCAACGTCGAGGGTGACATCGACTTCCGTACGCCGATAGCCTATCCACAACTCTATGCTCAGCTGAAACAAGAGATTGCCGATGGCGAGCGCTACTGGATGACCCCTGACGAAGAGGCTGCCCTGATGGAGCACAACCGTCAGTACCAGCAGCTGAACGGTCTCGGCGAGATGCTGCTGTCGCTATACCGAAAACCAGAAGGCAGAGAAGAAGGCAGCTGGATGTCGCTCAAGGCCATCTCGGCCCGCATGAAGGAAGCCTTCCGCAGCGGCTACACCGATGATGCCAGCACCCTCCGCAAACTTGGCAACTTCATGAACCGTCCGGAGTATAAGTTCAACAGCCGCCGCAAGACCAGCGGCATGGAGTATCTGGTGGTGGAGGCAGGGTAGGGAGTGCTGGTATGGTCGCAGCCATCGCTTAATTCTCAGCATCCATCAAGACGAAGGGAGCCCAGTAAAATGGTGAAGGGTATTCCTTGCGCAGTTCCCGAATGGATTCTGTTAGTGATTGTTGCATATTGCCGCCCGACAGCCATTTCCGATAGAACATTTCCATCAAGTGAGCCGTGCTTTTGTCGTTGACATTCCAGAGCGTGGCAAGGATACTCTTGACACCTGCTTGCTTAAAACCACGATGCATACCATAAACCCCTTCTTTGTCGTATCTGCCAACAGCCGTCTGACAGGCAGAGAGAACGGCCAGCCGTGTATGGCTCAGATCCAGCGTAGCCACTTCGTTGGCCGTCAGTATGCCATCTGCATCCTCGGATTGTCCAGTATCTCCCTCCCAGGTCTGGTTGGCACCAACCAATGCCAGGCCCGATCGTTGCATGCTGGAAAAACGTGTGGAGGGAAAACGGGTCAGGAAACGATTCTCCAGAACCTTCTTGTCTGTGTCAACAAAGAAGCCGTGGGTGGAAAGATGTAAGATATCTGCGCTTTGCCCGTTTTGTTGTCGCACATTCTGCTCTGTTGGTTGGAAACCAGTCATCATGGAGGTCTTGACATGATGAAGTTTCATGACCTGCTCCACATTGGTTACTTCCGTTTGTGTGAAAGGAAGAAAGGAGAACTCATCGGCAACGGCTCCTCGTTCATTCTGTTCCTGATCTTGCTCCTCTTGCTGGTCAGGACTATAAAAGACTGCTCCTAATAACATTGCAGAGGTAACCCTCTGGTTGGTGTCCCGCTGGCGAACCTCCACCAAATTGCCCGTTGACAGCATTTGATGCAGTTCGTATTTGTCCATTAAATATTGACCATCATCACACTTGAAAGCAGCAAATGACAATGAATTCAGAAAGGCTGTCGGTGAATAATACACACATCGGACATCAGACAGCAAGGACTCCATAGGTTTCCATAGGCGGTCATAAAGGCGTAGGCAATCCTCACCATATAGCTGGTCGATGGCTTGCTGTTGGGATTGTTTGTTCTGTTCGGCCAGTTCTTTCCATAAGTTGACGGTTGCTGTCAGCGGCACATAGTGCGGACGACCTTCGGGCAACAGTACCAGCATGCCAACGATGGAGTCGGACAACACGTATTCCACAGCAGCCTCGCCAGGCTTTAATACAGCTTGCAGCTGTTTCCAGTCAGGTGTTGACACTTGTCCAATAAACTTTGCCGCCTGTCTGTTGATGCTTCGCTCCAACTCTTCTATCTTTTGGCGTGTTTTTATTACCTCCTCTTTGGTTGCAGTGAATTGTCCTTGTTGGTCAAGGGTGGTTATGTCCATCTGTTTATATATTTGGTTGAGTCGGTTCAAAGAGTCCATTTGTGCTAATAGTTGCTTGTCTCCTGATTTCAAAATAGCATTACGGATGCGTCCTGAGGCTCTGAGCAGAATGCCTTTTTCTGCTAACGTTGCATCATAGCCTTCTTCACTCAGTTCTTCAGGGAAATGAGGTAATAACAGATGAATACCATCACCGCCGGCACCACCACTTTGTAAGAATGCATTTCGTTCCGTCTCTGTCAGCAAGTCAAAGTTTTGGTTAACTTGTTGCTGGCGAAGTTGGTAGATATCTCTGGCAACTCTCAATGCCTGCTGGTATCTTCCACTGCGATAATATGCGAAACAACACTTTTGATAATAGGAAACCCTGCTGGACAAGTTGGTCATTGTTACAGACATTTGCTTCTCCATCTGCTCTATCCGTTCGAAAAGGTCGGCAGCCTGTGCAAAATGTTCTTGTTGTAATTCAATGGTAGCCACTTGTAGCGTTGACATAAAGCGTATTGTCGGGAGTGGTGATTGTTGTAATTGCTGGTAGTAGGATTTTGCTTTCACTGTGTCACCCTCAATGGTCGTATAATAATTGGCCAAAGCATTATATAGTTGATAAATGTCAGAGTGGTTCAGGTTTTGTTCTCCTTGTTGCCGATATGATTGTTCCGTTTCTAACATGATGGGAAGTAATTCCTCTTTACATATCTTCTTGAACATAGAGGTTGTGTTCTTGGCTGCTGTATACAATACTTTTGCTTCTTCGTGATCAGGTACTGTCTCATTTTCCAGTTGCCTTTCCAAACTGCACATGGTGGTAGAGAAGCTGACAATCTCATACAAAAATGGCAAAGCTATTTCCTTTAACTGCTCATTCTCTCCGCCACTCAACATGGCCATCGTTTGTAGCTCCTTAAGAATTTCCTTCAGTACAGCTCCTCTTAATATCCAGTCATTGCCATTTTTGCCAGATATCAGGTAATAGCGTTTCCAGAGTAGTTCCAATATCAGACTATGCAAACTATATGACGGATCCTGACGGATAGCCTCCAACTTGCCCTCCAATAGTTTCTCAGCCTGGTCCATGTCGTTGAGTTCGTATGCATACAGTTCATAAAGCTGTGAAATCAAGTCCATGTAGGTATAGTCGAAACTGGAGAACAGTGTCTCATACTGTTCAAGTCCTTGGCGAAGAGTCTCTTCCGCCTTGTCATATTGATGTGACATTCTATAATAATCTCCAGCAAGCACAAAACCATTGAGATTAGCTTCTTCGCATTGTGATATATTGTTTAAATAATAAGGTATAGCCTCTTCAAAGAGACGTTTGACCTCATCGGTTATTCCCTGTTCATAATGACTGTATAGAGTATAACCTAATAGCATTTGCATGATACACCGCAACATTCGGTCTTCTTTTTTTGAGCATGCATCTATGCCAGCCTTTAAGGTCTGTATGGACGCGGCATATTGGTGCAGGTTGGCCTGCATCTCGCTCATGAACTGATAGGCTCTACCATTGACAAGTCCATATTTTTTATATAGTGAAATAGCTTCCTGGCACTGGGCGATACCAGTCTCAAGCGTTGTGGTGTCTTTTGAGTTTCGAAGGTAAGAAAGATAGTGGTCAATACATGAACCGTAAAGCAGATTGTCGTCACTGGTAATCTGTCGGACGTCTTCAAGGGTTGTTTGATAAACAGCGATTCCTTTATCAGTCAATTGCAAAGGACTGGCTACGATGTCTGCCAGGCTAATACCTACGAATACAGAACCCCATGAGGCATGATGGTGCTCCTCGTACATGCTTACCAGTTGTTTCATATAGTTGTCATAGCTCTCTGCATCAATCTGAGCGGTAGCCTGCATGAGAGGGAAAAGACCCACAAGAGATTGGGCATGAACATCAGGAAGGTCCTTGTATAATTTTCCGGCTAACGGCAGTAACTCTTTCACCAACCTATTGGCTCGCGTCAAATCAACCTGTCCTTGCTGTTGGGCCATCCGATATAGATAGTTAAAGTACTCCTCGCTGTCGGAGCCATAAAATGCACTGACTTTGAATAACAAGGAGTAAGGACTGCGAATCTCATGTAAACGTTGTCCAAAACTAATGTCACAATCCCATATTAACAACTCGATATCAACCAGTGCGATATCACCAGCAGGCAGATAGTCGGTAAGAAAAGCCTGTATGTCGCAAAGGCGCTGATGGATGGTTTCATAGTCAGCAGTATGGAATCTTGACTGCATACCAAGATAATCTATCTCCATCTTTATGCGATACAAGTTGTTCTCAGCCCACAGCAGACAACTCATGTCATTGGCTTTCTGTAGGTATGCCTCGACATTTAACTGACCTTTTGGGAATAGCTGGCTTGCTTCATAGTTGACGTAGTCAGCATAATAGGTGGCGTATTGTTTCAGATATGCGATAAAAAAACATACATCTACAAGGTCGGAGGTTGCCAGGCCTTTCTTCTTCAGGTATGGCTCAACTTCTTTCTCGATATCCAAGAGTTTCTTCCAATGTTCAGGATTGTCGGGGTCATGTTGTTTTAGTAGTAATAGATGCTCCAGCTGGATGGACATCTTCAGTATCAAAGCATCTTGCATCTTCGGATTCCGTTTGCAAAAAGAATTAATAGAAGCCTCTACATCAGAGATAAGCTCAATGGATTTTGTCAAGTCAATAGTATTGTATATTTGAGCTACATACCGTTGACAAATGATAAATTCCAGTGATTGCTCCCCATAATGTTGTCTTGCATATTCTGCCAATGCCTGAATCGTTGACAAAAGATATGCATTACCAGCATCCAGCACTTTGTTTTCCCGCATCTCTGCCAAATGGGATACCTGTGGAATGCCATACTTTTCAGCTGCTTGACGGAGCAGTAGACAGTCTTCTGCCTCATGATTACCACTGACAGAAGTCTCGATAACCGATATAAACTTCTTATCCTGTGCCCATCCCCCCAGAGACGTACTTATTATCAGCGCTATGATGATCAGGTATTTCCTCATACCATGTATTTTAGTCTAATCCATCCAATAGGATGAATGCCGCCCAGTATTTCGGGTCATCCCATCCTTTTTCCTTATGTGATCGAACCGTCTGCTTCGCTTTTTCCAATGCGTCGTGCTTGGTCATTTTTTGGCTAATCCAGTTGCGGTAGAACTCCGTCATGAGCAGACATGTGGCCTCGTCGTCCACTTTCCATAACGACATAAGGATGCTATTGGCACCCGCCTTCTTGAAACCACGCTGGAGGCCGAATACTCCGTCGCCTGTAATCTCACCCAGTCCTGTCTGACATGCGGACAATACTATCATATCAGAACCGTTGAGATCCATGCGTGCTATTTCTGCTGCTGTCATCACGCCATCCTCTACGCCAGGAGGTATCGGCTCGTTAAATCTGACGTTATCCACTCCGGCAAACAACAACCCACTTTTCGAGAGTGCTGTCTCCTCAGCAGTTATCAAGTTGGACTCATCGGTGACAAGTATGGAGTCTCGCACCGTCGCATCGTAGAAGCCGTGAGTGGCAATGTGTATTATCCTCTTCTGTTCAGATGCAAGATGCTTAAAGGACGCTTCGGTAGCCTCTTTGCCCGTCAGCAACCTTACATTTCCATCCAACGATGGTGCTCCCTCTACAACATGTGCAATTTGCTGTACCTCAGTGAGTGTGGCAGGCAGTGGACTGATTCCAATGAGTGCTGACCGGTCTCCGCGCTCATGAACACTCTCGGCTGTCACAGCTCGGTAGTTATCGGCATCTTTCACCATTTCATCTATGGTCATGTCATAGCGTATACCACCATAAAAAACAGCACCGCAGCCAGTGGTAATCCGGTTATATGTCAACTCGCGAGTTGAGGACAATCGGCAACACTGGTAAACATCCATCATACACTGACCAGAGGATAGCAGTGCATACTCTATAGGCAGCGAAAACAAAACTCCATCAGGCGAGAAGAATATGCGCTTGACATCATTTAACTCAGTAGCAAGAGGTTGCCACACTTTCTTATAATATAAATCGCCGTCACTGTCAGCAGCCAACGACTCTTCCGTACAGAGCTGAATAAGGTGCGGCGCATCGTAGTCGTGCTTCATGACGAGCACCATGTACATCAGCGTGTCCTCGACCGTATTGCTGATGTCAGCCTTCATAAACTCAATGGCCACGTCACCCGGTAACAGGTGGCGACGAACGCTGTCGACAGTAACGTCAAACTTGTCCATAAAACGCCCATATTGAGGTAACTGTTCCAAAATCCGCTTTTCCAGCCTCGCGGATAATGCATAGTCGTCGTCATTACCTTTTTGACTGGCCATCTGGCTATATATACTCTTTAGTACAGGGTCATGAGAAGAATGAACTAACTGCTCTATAGATACAGAAGAACTGAGTAGGATGCCTCTACTCTGCAACAGCCCGTTGTAGCATAAACGGAGATTGTCTGGAGTTGGTCTTTCGTGTGCTAGCAATGGGAGTACATGCTGATACCATCCTCTCACCTGATTCCAATATAGCGTACGCTCGGCTTCGGAAAGGAAGGAGAAAGAGTCTCTGAGCTTCATGCCCAAATAGTCCTCAACAAACGCTACACGGGTAGTAATCTCAGCTTCATACTTTTTCCCATAACTATCTAAAGCGATAATATAGCTGATATAATGAGATAGTAATATAGTGACATCTACATCGTTCAGACCAGCCAACACATCGGAAGCAATTCGCATCAGAGAAAGAGATTCCTCGTTATCGAATCCCTTGACATGGGCAAGATTTGACAACGCAATGGCATAGTTTAGAGTTGACGTCTTTCCTTCTGACTGATAATAGTCTATAATATCCTGGCAGATGGCTATACACTGTTCAGGATAGGCATCTTGCAGATAGACGGCTAAATTGCTGTAAAGAGCCATCATGGGGTCCGAAGCCTCCTCGTTGTCGTCCATTTTTTCTGATAGCTCAACGGCCTCGTTGATGTACTTGTCGGCGGCTTCGCTGTCACCGATACTGGCGGCAATTGTAAACAACGTATTCTTAGTCTGCAGGTGTAGAGGATGATACGTGTGGTATTGAGCAAGTAGAGTGTCGGCGGTTACAAGTAATGCGATACTCTCGTCGCATTTGTTCAACTTGTAATATAGCTCACCCAATCTGACTATTACCCTGATGTCGGAAAGATCATTTTCGTCGAAACGATTGATTCGTATGCACGTGTTAAGATATTGTTCGAGATTAACAGAAGCCTGTGCATCGTCGCCTTTGGCGGCATATACACGGTAGAGGCGATAGTAGGCATTGGCCGTCTGCATAGACTCCGATTTGTAGAAACGGCGATGATGCATCAAGCTTTTCCTTGACCATTGTTCTGCTTTGTCGTACTGACCACTCTGCAGATATGTCAGCGACAACAAACGGTCAACATGACACCGTATACCGTCAACAATCATTGTAAAGCAGTTGTAGATAGAGTCTGCCTGCAACAGACATGTGGCTGAAAGGTCGTAGAGTCGGAGTTGTCGGTAACAATCACCCATCTGAGCCAGCACATAAGTCATGTTAATAGGCGATTTTAGCAGGTCAGAGGAGCTTTCCGAAACTTGCAAAAAACGACTATAAAAATCAATAGCTTGCTCATATTCCCCATGTTGACTAAGTGTGTCTGCCTGGCTGATAAGCGCGAGAAGTTCGTTATCTTTGGTATCAGAAACTGCTTGCCCTACCATCGGCAATGGCAAGGAAAACAATATAAAGATAAAGAATTGTCGCATAGGCTATGGCTATTAATTGTCACTGCTATCCTCAGAAAAGAGTGACTGAAGTTCCTGTTGTGTAATTACTACCTTGACCTTCTTCCCTGTTGTTGAACCAACATACTCCAAAGCATAGCCATATCCTGCCATGCAACAGTAGAAAACATTCATGGTGAGCATTGCGTCCAATCGGTCGGCAATGGCCTTCATCATCGAAGCCTTACTGACATCAATGTTCTGACTGAGCAAATCCATACTGGCAATTGTCTCGTCAACCAAAGCGGTTGTTACCATTTCTTGTTCGGTCAAGGTACATTTTGTAATAGTCATACCATGCGTGACGATAGGATATGACGAATTTGCAGAGTTCACCTGCATCTCCAGAAGCTTCTTAAAATTCGGCTCGCTATGAAATGCACTAGCAAATTCATCGGGCGAAATGCTTTGTTGTATGGCATTCCCGTCATGCTCACTGACAATGTTATACTTCAGTCCCAAGCCATGCTGCACCATAATTTCATAGAATTTATAAGTTTCTGGCTCAAAGAGTGGTGTTACGGGTATTGTTAAGAGCATTGACTCCTTGTACTTATCACTTGTTATGCCCATCTTCGTCATAGCACCAAAATCATTAACGCTAATATGGTAGACGACATACTGTCCTTCACAGCTGATAGACTGTATCTCACCAGACATTCCAAATGGGTATGGCATCTGGGCATTCATCTGTGCGATAGCCATTTCCAGTTCCTCGCGACTCTGTGCCAAGGCGGTGAGCCAAATGCATATCGAGAATATGACAAACAATGTTTTCTTCATAGCGTTATTTTGTTTTATGTGTTAGTAGAAATTTAGTGCCTCATGATTGTTGTCCCATTTTACATTATTTTATTCTCTTTAGTTACTAATTACAACAAAACTGCAATCTTTCTTACCACAATTTACAACAACTAACTCAACTGTGTTCTTCTTGTCATTTGGCAACTCAAAGGAGGCCTTACGATGAGGCATGCCTTTCTTGACGTTCTTGGTGTCATCTTTGTGAAAATTCAGGCCGGCACTGTTGGTGACGTGAATCTTCATGGTGACGAGGCCACCGGCTTCGGCAACGACGGCGAGTTCCTGATGGCCTTTAGAAGCAAAGGTGTACTTGGTACTCTTACCAGCCTTGACGAAACAGGTCTTGGTGAGGATGCTGCCGTCAGCAGTCTGACCGCGATG
>JAEEGL013336473.1_pt1 | contig 13521 bp, 10 predicted proteins | sample 9134231 | NCBI WGS metagenome assembly JAEEGL01 (sample SAMN16246548, study PRJNA631951) | gut metagenome | biome: gut microbiome; feature: rumen; material: fiber-attached | host: Bos | place: Iran: Karaj | collected 2018-10
AGAGATAGAGATGAATTAAAATTTTATGGAGCTTCATTAGCATGTGTATTAGATTATTTACAGAAAAAAAAAATAATTCACAGAGATGTAAAACCAGATAATTTAATGCTTCAATATAATGGATATATTAAAGTAATAGATTTTGGAATTGCAAAAGATATAACAGGAAAAGATTATACTAGTTCATTTTTAGGAACTGCACATTATATGGCACCTGAAATTATTTTAGGCAAACATTATAATACTTCTGTTGATTACTGGTCTATGGGAATTGTTTTATATGAAATGTTTTATGGGAAACTTCCTTTTGGAAATGGAGAAAAAGATATTACTAATATTTATAAAGAAATTACTGATAAAAACATTAAATTCCAAGATGATTCTAATGAAGATATTATTGATGTTATTAAAGGTTTATTAACTAAAAATCCAAAAAAAAGAATTAATTCTTTTAGTAAAATTAAAAATGAAAATTTCTTTAAAAAATTCGATTTTGATGGTTTATTAAATTATAAGTTAAGAGGTTTTTATGAATTTGAGAAAAGTATTAAAGAAAAAGATTTAGATAATCTTGATGCCCCTTTTTATCAATTTATGAAAAATTATTTAGATGCTTCGAGTGGAGAATTAGATGAATATTTAGAAAACAATAATCATTATCATGGAGATATTTTTGAAGAATTTTAGTATATATTTTTTATGGGTAAAGGAAATCAATTTGTACTCTATCATAATTCAATTTTATATATTCATTAATTTTTCAGGAACAAGGTATATATAAATATAAATCTATTAATTATTTGTTCAATTGTATTTGAAAATATTTTAAAGAATAACAAATTTTTTGTTATAAATTTATTAACCAATAAATTTGTTTAATTTCCTAAAATGGGTTTATCTTAATTATAATTATGAATCAAATTATATATGCAAATTAAAAATAATCTTTTTAAAAAAAAAGTATTTTGTATTTGATTATTAGTGTTTTTTATTTGTTCTTACATTTTTTATATTTAAACTTTTTTTAAAGAATTTAGGATTTTTTAGTATTCAAAAATTTATCGAACAAAAATGATATCAATTTAATTATCATTTCTTTCTATTATATGAATTAATTTAATAATCAGACTAAATAATTTAAAAAAAAATTAAATTGACAAAGAAAAAATAATTAATCATTGGAATTTATAAATTATGATTATAAGCAAAAATTATAAAATCCACTTAAAAAATACAGATATTTTATATTTTAAAATATGTGAAGAAAATTTTGAAAATAATAATTTAAAGAAGGTAAAGAAAAACAAAGAGCTTTTATTGAAATAGTTAATGAAGAAATAATAAAGTAATCAAGAACGAAAAAAGAAAATATAAAAAGAAATTAACTTAAAATATTTCAGAAAAATTAAATTTTTTAAAATTTCTGACACAATAATTAAAACTTTCAATAATAGATTGATTTATAATTTACAAAAGATTAAATTTAAATCTGACACAAAGCTTAAATGTTTTATATATAAATCAAAAAAGGAACTCAAAAAAAATAGAGATTATAGATTAGATTTGGGCATTAATAAGGAGATTATTCAAATGTGTGAAATTAAAATAAAAAACAAGAAAAAAATAAAGAATTATCATCTCAATTAGAATAAAAGAAAAAATTCTTGTCAAATTTAAATAGAATGAATTAAATAATAAATATACTTTACTTTTAAAAGATGAAAGATGAAATTAAAGTTTTAAATGTAATTAGAAATTAAAACTTCAAATTTAAATGAAGTTATACAAATATTTAAAGAAATTTTTAATGATATAATTGATGTTGAATCTTTCTTTATTGACAATATAAAGAATCTATAAATGATATTAAAAAAGGGAAAAAACTAATTTTCCTTATAATAATATGAATATATCAATAAAAAATTGTTCCAAAAGATGGTTTTTTTATGTCATTAAAAAATTAAAAGAATAATATATAGATATAAACTTGACAGTAAGAAAAAAATTATTGAAATAATTTGAATCCTTTTATCATTAATAAACATACTAAAGAAATTCAAAACTTTTATCTTTTAAAATAAAATTATAATTAAAAATTTATATAGTCTTATTATAATATATATTAAAAATAAAGTAGAAATGTTAATTTTATTATTTTTTTAGTCATAATAAAAAAAAGATTGATGGTGAATTATTAGAAATATTTTATGAAATGTAATTTAATTTTCTAAATCCAAAATAAAATAATTGAATAATAATAAAAATAGTTTAAAATAAATATATTTTAAAGATTATTGAAAATGATAAGTGACAAAATAAGAATAAAATTCAAAAGGGATGAAAAAATAATAAGGAAAATTATAAATTTACCAAATACATATAAAGAATTAGAAAAGTTATGTTGTAACAATTTTGATTTTGATGATATGGAAGGAAAATATTTATTTCTAAGGTGTTATGGAAAGCCAGAAATATGTCTTGTAGAAACCAATTATTCAGAAATCATTAAAAAAAAAGATAATAATGATGATATATTTTATGAAATTGAAATAAAAACATATAATCCTCAAAACAACTCTCCAAAAAATAAATATGATTATAGATTAGAAAAAATAGAAAAAGAGAATAAAATAACAAAATTAATAAAAGAAAAAAAAACAGAAAAATTTATATTTACACTTGTTAATGGAGGTAATTATCCTTGGACGCCTCCTTTTAAAGTTACTCATGAAAAGGTTACAGGAGATAATTTAGAATTATTAACTTGTTCATCACAAATTGTTTATCATCCTGTTGAACCAAATGAAAAAATTCAAGTTTGTGTGACAATTATAGAAATAGATAGAAAAAATAAAAATGCAGCTTTAAGAATTAAAATACAAAATGCTTCAAATTCTTCAAGTAATAAATATCCTGATAATTATGTGGAATATAAATTTGAAATTTTATCTGCTGAAGAGTATTATCAAAATAATAAATAAATTAATTGATAAGTAATTTTTTTTATTTAGATTTTTTGTTTTTGATTTATTTGTATTTAATTTATGTATATATTTTTTTAATAAATAATGAAAGAAGAAAAAAAAAATAAACCAAATCAAATAAATAGAAATAACAAGAATATTTGTTCAAGCAAAAAATTCAAAAGTATTTATTAATATTTAGATTTAGAATTTCAAACCTTTTTCATTTATATTTTTCTCACCCATTGTCTTTTTTATCCTTATTATTTTAAATTATATTTCAAATTTTCATTAATTTTAAAAATTGTATTTCCCATATTTCTTTATATAGGTCATATAATATTTCTTTTTCTTTCATTTTCAGATCCGGGCTTTTTCAAATTTAATAATATTGATTCATTTCATTACAATGAAGTACAATTAAATATAATAAATAATATAGAATAAAAATGAGCAAATAGATTCAAGTGGAGAAAGTTCTTATTCTAATAATAAAATAAATAAAAGAGCAAAAACTGAATATATAACAACAACAGATAATATATTAACTCAAAATAAATTAGGTCATGAAAGAGCGGATTCAAAAAATTCTTTATTTATTTCAGTGAATGACAAAGATAAAACAAATATTATTCCAAATCCAAATAAAAATTGTCAAACTGAAGGAAATAATTATATAACAACAAATAATAATAATGAAGAAAAAAAAGAAATTGTTGAAAATAGTTCTAGAAGAAATATAAGTGGAATAGGGAAAAATTTTGAAAATTTTAATTTAAATTCTAATCAAAATGAAGAAACAATTGAAAATAATTTATTAATTGGAAATTATTGTTCTGATTGTTTTATGGAAATTCCCTTAAGAGCATATCATTGTAAAATTTGTGGTTTTTGTATTGGAACTTTTGACCATCATTGTAGTTATGTTTATAATTGTATTGGAGAAAAAAATAAATATTTATTTCATTTATTTATTTCCTTTCATTCTTTTTTTATTGGATTTTGTATTATTTATATGCTTTTACATTTTGAAAAAACTAATACTTCAAAAGATTTTTTTAAAAAAAATTGGATTTTATTTATTATTTCTTTAATTAGTATTTTACTTTTTTCTTTCATTTTTTCTTTAGTTACTTTCCAGTTTCAAATTTTATTCATTAATCAAACCACTTATGAAAATTATGCTTGGCATAAAATTCAATATATGAAAAAACTAAGTGGATCACAAAATTCTCCATTTAATTTAGGGTTTGTTCAAAATTTTAAAATTGTTTATAGAAGAAATAATTTTTTAAAATTAAAAAGAGATGATTCATGGAATTTTAAAGATATGCTTAATTGGAAATTAATTTGTAATATAAAATAAGATTTATATATAATATTGTTAATATTATAAAATTAAATTAAAAAATTTTTTAAAGCTTAAATTACTTTTATTAGCAATTAATTCAATATCAAATAAACTTGTAATATAAAAATAATTTAATAAATATCATAATAAATAATTTATTAAATAATAAAATATTCTCAAATAAATAAATGATAAATTATATATAATTAAATATTTATTTAATTATTTATCCATTAAATGCCAAAAGTAAGTGGAAAAAGAAAAAAAACAAAAACTCATGAAGAAGAAGAGGAACTTGGAAAAGACATCCCAAGATGTAAGAAAAAATATATATAAAATTAATAGCCATTATAATAAAAAGAGGTAAAGTAGGTCAATTTTTAACAAAACTTGTAAATGAAATGAGATTAGTAATGTACCCTTATACAGCAATAAATTTAAAAGAATCAACATCAAATAATATAAAAGATTTTTTATCTTTAGTTGATATATATGGTTTATCTCATATGATGATGTTTACAAATACAGAAAAAAATTCTTATTTACGTTTAGCAAAAATGCCAAAAGGACCTACAATAACTTTTAAAATAAAATCATATTGTTTGTCTTCAGATATATTTAGATCTTCTGAACATAATAAAAAGCCTTTAACAAAAAATTTTGATCATATTCCTATTATAATAATGAATGGTTTTAATTCTACAAATATATCTGAAAAATATGAAACACCATTAAAAACAATTTCAATGATGTTTCAATCATTTTTTCCTCCTTTAAATTTAACAGAAATTCAAATGAAAAAATGTAAAAGAGTAGTTTTATTAAATTTAAATAATGAAAATAATGAAGAACCTGAATTATTATTTAGACATTATGACATTGATATAGAAAAATTTTCAATAAAAAAAACAATTTCAAATTTAATAAACACAATTGGAATAAATAAAGATTTAAGTAAATTTGATAATATTGCAGATTATGTTTTAAAACAAAGTGGATATACTGATCAAAGTGATACTGATAATAATATGGGTGAATGTGATATTATTATTGATAAAAATTTAAAAGAAGAAAAAATTAAAATTAAATTAAGAGAAATTGGTCCGAGATTAAATTTAACTTTACATAAAATTGAAGAAGGATTTTTAAAAGGAAATGTTATTTTCCATTCTTTAATTAATAAATCTAAAAAAGAAATCAAGGAAATTATGATGGAATTAAAAAAGAAAAAACAAATTAAAAAAGAAAGAATACAATTACAGCAAAAAAAAATTAAAGAAAAAGAAATAAAAAAAAAAGAAAATGAAAAAAAAAATGAAGAAAATGAGGTTTCAGATGTTAAATTATTGAATAAAAAAACTGGAAGAAGTGAAGTTGATAAAAAAAATAAAAAATTAAATAAAAAAAATAAAAATAAAGGAAAAAAGAATAAGTTTAATCCTCAAAAAGAAATAATTATGACAAAAAGAAGTATAAAACAATTTAATAATTTAAAAAAATATAAATAAACTATAATAAAAAAGAATTGTTATTTTGGTTTAAAAAAAAGAGATTTTATAGATAAGATAAGATAAAACCAAAATGAATAAAAATAAGTATAAGTTTTCAAAATAAAAATAATAAATTAAAACTTTATCAGTAAATATTATAAAATTATTATTTTTTCCATTTAAACTTTTTTTCTATAATTAATTATAAAAATATTAAGTTTAAAATAAATGGAAAACAATTTATCATAAATATTATTTAATGAAAAATAATAAATTTATTTAATTATAATATAATATCATCAATTTTTTATAATTTACCCATAAATAAATACTATATTTTCCTTAATTTATATTTAATTGTTTATAAAATTTATTATAAAATAAAAATTATTATAACATTAAAAAATGAAATATTTTAAACATTTAGATATATATGGGCTAACATTTAATTTTACAACATTTCAATCTCTTTATTTTAAAACTTTTGTAGGAGGATTACTAAGTATAATATCAGTATCTTTAATGTTTATATTTTGTTTTTTATTTGGAAAAGATTTTTTTTTTAAACAAAACCCAAAAGTTTTAATATCAAATGAAAAACCAACAACATATCAAATATTTAATTTAACTCAAAATGATCTTCTTTTAGCATGGAGAATAAATGATCTATATGGAAATGAAGTAGATGTTTCTGGAAAAATATATCCAATATTTTATTATTTTTCAATAGAAAGAAATTCTGTTTCAAGGAAAATTATAAAATCAACAAGAATAACATTAGAATATTCAAAATGTCATTATGTAAGTAGATCAGATTTAGATTGGTTATCTGATTTAAATAATTATTATTGTGTTGATTTTAATAATTTACCTTCAGGAGGAGGAACTGAAAATTCTTTTTTTTATTATTTTGCAATATATATTTCATATTGCGAAAATGGAATTGAATATTCTGAAGATAAATGTGCTTCTTTAAGTGATTTATCTTCTATTATTGAAAAACAATGGGAATTTGAATTAATTTATCCTGAATATTATTTTCAACCTAATGATTTAAGTAAACCTTTAAAAATTTCTTATTCTACTTATACTCAAAGATTAACTAAAAATTTGCAAAAAAAAGATGTTTTTATTTTTCAAAATATTCAATTTAAAGATGATCAAGGTATTCTTTTTAGTCAAATTAAAGAAACTGAAGTTATGGCTTTATCTTCTCATTATAGTGATTATTTTTTAGTTGAAGATAATGATTTAATTACTACTGGACAAAGTTCTTTTATTTATTATTGTGAATTTTATATTAGTAAAGATTTTACCCAATATTCAAGATCTTATTTAAAATTAAAAGATATTATTGCTGTTACTGGTTCTATAATTAAAATTATTATTGTTTGCTTTCAAGTTATTTGTAATTTTTACGGAAGAGTTGAAAGAGAATTAAAAATGGTTAAAAATTTCATTGATTTTGAAAAAGAAAAAAAGCCAAAAATGATAAAAAAAATAAAAATACCAAAAATTTCCAATACTCTTATTATTAATAAATGTAAACCTATGGAGGAATCAATTATTTCATTATCTATTTTTAATAAATCATTAAATGAAAAATTTAAATTTTTAAAAATAAATAATATGGAAAGTCAAAATAATAGTTTTAATAGTATTAGTCAAATGAAATTAAACAAAGAAATATTTCCAAGTAAAACAGTAATAATGAATAGTGATTTTCATCACAATAATAATTCAAACGAATTAAAATTGAGTGGTATTCAATATGAAGATTTTCAAAACATAATAAAAAATAAAAGTATGTTTAATTCAAAAATACAAAATAAATTATTTGGTCATATTCATATATTCTTTTACTATTTTTTTGGAAAATTTGATTGTTTGTTTAAAAATAAAAAATATATCATTTATAAAATGGCTCAAAAATATATTAAAAAAATGTTTGATATAGTATTTTATATGCAAATGATTAAAGAATTAAAATTTTTAGAAAAAATAATTTTACAAGAAGAACATAGGAAATGTGCTTTACAGTTTTTAAAAAACCCTAATATTAATAATGAAGAAGAATTAAATGGATTTTATGGATTTATTTCTCAAGAACAAGAGTTAATTGGAGTTGAACGAATTGTAAATAAATTTAAAGAAATTCATAATATTGAATATGGATTTACAAACGAAAAAAAAAAATCTTTAAATATAATTATAAATGATATAGACAATAAAATTATAGATAACCTCAATAATGAGATTCAAAAGAAAATAGAGGAAAATTTTTAAAAATTGTATTGAATTGTTTTAATATAAATTGAGTTTTTAGTTATATGATTAAATAATTAAAATTATATCAATAAACAATATTATAAATAATTTTATAAATTAAAAAGGAATATGAAAAATATTTTTTTATCTCTTATCTTTTTATTCCAATCAACTTTCACAGCAAAAAGTAATAAATCAAAAAGTGATCATTGTACTCTTACAGAAAAGCCGAGTAAAGATCCTTTTCCTTCTTTAGTAAAATGTTATAAATATAATAATGAAGCATGTTGTATGAGTGTTCATGATGATTATATAAGTAATTATATAAGTACTTTATTAACAGACCCTTGCTTAAGAAAATATTCAGAATTTGAAGATTTAATGTGTTTAGCATGTCATCCTTTAGAAAGTAACTATGTTGATCCAACCAACAAAAAGATTAGAATATGCGAAGATTTTGCGATGAGATTATGGAATGCTTCTGAAGAAGATGAATTAAATAAACCTACAGATATTTTTGATAATTGTGGATTTAAATCTGATAATTTTGATATTGATGATAAATTTATTATTCCTAGTAAACATTGGAATAATTTTTCTCATTTTTTTACTGATATTCGTGTTCCTTTATTTGAAGATTTTGATTTAATTATTATTACTAATGGTGAGCAGTGTTATAATATTGGAGGAATTCAAACTTTAAATTTTATCATTTGTATTTTTTGTATGATATTTGTTTTATTGTAATATTTGTAATTCTTTTTATCTAAATAATTAAACAAAATATAAAAACACATAAATATTATTTTTAAATATATTTAAATAATTTGGAATATATTTTTTAGATAATTAAATAAATGTTAATTCACTCCAATAATAATAATGATTCATGTTTATTAAAAATTAATTCATCTCAAATTCAAAAATGTATTAATATAATTATCTCTTTTCTTCCTGAAACATATAAAAAATCATTATGTCAAATTTTGAGAGAAAAAATGAATAAAATCAATTCAAAGAAAGTTCTTAAATTCACTAATCTTAAACTAAAAAATGAATATTCAATTGATGATAAAGAAAATATTCAAATGAATAATAAAGTTTCATTGCTCTATTCTGATAATCAAATTAAAAAAAATAATACAATTCCTTATTCTAAAAGTTATAATTTAAATTCAACTGAAAAATTAAAAATTACTCCTTTTTCAGAAGAAAAATCAGTTGCAAAAAATTCAAAGCATTTTTTTTTTATTGTTCAAAATTTTAAAAGTGTAATTGAACAATTTAATCTTCCTTCTTTTTCAGATATGAAAATTATTTCAAAAAAGAATTATTTATTTTATAATATTCTGAGTGAAAATATTTTTGAAATTACAAATATAATAGATTATAATAATAAAATAATATATGATTTTAAATGTATGGCAATAAATGAAATTAAAAAAATAATTCAAAAGACTTTTATATGTAATAAAGAAAATAATTTTAATTTATATATTTATGGTTCATTTGCAAATGGATTAAATATTGAAACAAGTGATATAGATTTATTACTTACTTATAATGAAAAAGCGAATTGTAGTCAAATTCTAATTGAAGAATTAAGTAAAAAATTAGAATTAAGTAAAATATTTAAATCAGTTCAAAAAATAACACATGCTCATGTTCCTATAATTAAATTAAATTATGAAATTTCAAATAATGAAATGAAGAAAATAGGAATTAATGATATTCATATTGATATTTCTTTTCAAAATATTTTTAATAAAAAGATTATACCATCTTTATTAATTGTCAATTATATTAAAAGATATTTAAAAATTGTTCCAGGAGGAAGAAATATAATTTTAATTATTAAAAAATATTTATATAATAAAGGTTTGAATTCTTATTATAATGGAGGACTTTCTTCTTTTTCTATTTTTTTACTTGTATTTTCTTTTTTCAAATATAGATTTAGTTTAAATATAAAAATTAAAAATGATAATTTTGGTTTATTTTTATTTCAATTCTTAGATTTTTATTCTCAATTTGATTTTACAAAATTTGGAATTGATCTAAATAGATATAATCCTTTTTTTTCTTTAATTTTTTATCCAATTACAATATCTGAATATGGTGGCCCGGTTATTATTGATCCTATTACTCATATTAATATTGGAAGTGGCTCTTTCAGAATTAATGAAATTAAACAAAGTTTTAATAATTTCAAAAATAATTTAAGAGAATTATATGAAAAAGATAAAAATGAAAATGACTTGTTTTATCTAAGAATTGAAAATTATGTAAATTATTGTTTAAATCAAAATAAGAAAATATAAATAATACAATATTAATATTTATTAAATAATTACCAATTAAATTTTTTCATAAGGATTATCTAAAATTATAAGTTATTTAATCATTATATTTCCTAACTTAAATATTTTTTTTATTAAATAAATTATAATTAGGATAATTTCCTAGTTTAAATCTAAAAGTTATTGGGCAAGAATAAACATAACAAAAAAATCGTTTCAAAATAATATATTTGAAAACCTCTTCCATTATATAAATTCATCAAATAATTTATCTTTTATCATATCAAATTAAAATAGTTCTTATTTTAATTATTTATTAAATGAATTATTTTTTCATTCTTTATTCTTCATTTGTTTATTGTTAACTATACCCAATTTTTTATTTTCAAAATAAAAATAAATAAATAATTTTAGATTTTTTTAATATTCAAATATCATTAAATTAATTTAAATCCTTTCAAATTTTTTTTTCATTTTTCAAAATAATGATTTTAATTAAAAAGGATTTATGTGACATCTAATTAATTATTTAATTTCATTTGGAACGAAAATTTTTTTTAAAAATTTTTCTTTATAAAATTGAATAAATTATATTTATTTAAAACAAGATAGGGAAAAATTTTTAAAAAAATTATATTATTAAAAAGTAATTAATAATTTATTGAATAGTATTTTAATATATATTTATAGTTCCTTCACCTCTCTCAATTTTATTTTGTTTTTCAAAATCAATATTTTCCTGCTCCCTATTAAAGTTAGTATAAGCAATAATTTGAAAAACAATAAACCCATCTAAAATAATAACATAAATTATAATAGCGGCAAAAGCAATTTGTCTTTCATTACACAATATCATAAAATCATAAGTATCAAAATATAAAATATATTTCCCAATTCCAAGTAATAAAATATAAAAACAATAAATAATAGTAATAACTAAAAAATCAAAAAAATAATTTTGAATATAATTATGTTCTCTAACAAAAGCATCAAGAACTACAAATCCACAAACTAATCCATGTAAAAAAATACTAGAAAGAATAGAAAAATCTCTTGATAAAGGTTGAAATTCATCTCCCAATAAAATTAACATCCAATATAAAAAAACAACTGAGATAGCATATGGAATTGTTATTCTTATAAAAGTATCTCTTACAAAATTATTTAATTTAGTGAATTTTGTTATATTAAAATAATCTACTATATCACATATTGCTATACATGTTATATAAAATTGATCCATCCAAAGAGACCAAAATGTTAAATAAAATAATAATTCCCATTTTCTTTCTAATACTGTCCATGAATAAAAAAATATTATTAAAAGAAAAAAAGCTAAAATTGAATTTAATATGACTTTCCATAACGTCACTTTTTTATTCATTCTTTTTTCTTTTGTATTTATTTATTTTTTTAATATATATATTTAAGTTAAATATAAACAAATTATATTAAATAAATAAAATGGAAATTTATCCTATTATTGAGAAATTGCTTTGTATTTTTTCAGTATATAAATATTTTTTTTGCTTTTTATCAAGATTTACAACTTATGAAAATTCAATTGAAGTTATCCATATTTATAAATCCCATTTATTTATACCTTATGAGAATTTAATCAATGAAAAACTTAGATTATATACTTTAAATGAAATTTTTAATTTACCTAATTATACTCCTTTTCTATCAATTGATGTTAGTTTATCTAATAATAATATTACTCAAACAAGATATTTATCAAATATTCAAGTATTAGTTGAAAATGAAGAATATTTTAAGTTACAATTAGAATATCATTATTTTGATTTAATTCCTAGTGAAAAGATACCAAGTCAATTTCAGTTGAAACTCATTCAATTTTTATTTATATTTTTATTTATTTTTAATTCAATGAATATTATCAATGATATTTTAATAACAAAATACCCTATAATACCTTTTAAAATAAATTTATATGTACTAGGATTTCTTCTAAATGTAGTTGTGGGGTTAATTTATTTAGAATATTCCTTTATTACTATAAATAATGATAAAAATACAAATCTTTATAAATATTTAACTTCATTAATTTTATCATTTACTAGTATAGTAAAATATTGTTTTATTTCTTGGGGAAAAATTATTGATATAAATTATGATACAAAGGCAATAAATTTAAAAGAAATTTGTGATTTTTTTAAAAATAATTTATTTATGGATTTTTTGGTTCCATATTTATCAAATATTAAAAAAGCTATTGAAAAACCTTTATTTTTGAAAAGAACATATAAACAAATTATATTTGAAATTGGAATATTTATTTTTTTATTAATTAATAAAATGTTTGTTAATAGTATTACTAAGAAAATTAACACAACTATAGGATTTTTAATTTTTTCAAATAATGGAGGTTTTACAGATTTAATAAAAGCTTTAGAATTAAAAAAAGACAAAATTAATAAACATTATTTAATTAATTCATTTCACTTAGGCTTTAATTTAATATATTTTATAATAAGAAAAGAGTTAATAATAGATGATATTACAATTATAGAAAATGTTTTATTTTTTGTTTTATTAAGTTTACTCTATTTACCACAACCTCTTCCTGACTCATATTTTATAGATTTAAGTATAATCTATGCTGATTTTAAAGTTATTTCAAAAAACAATTATAAAATTATTATTAAAAGAAATTCTACTTTTAATCATAAAGAAAAAGAATTTAAAGAATCTTTTAAAGTAAATAAACCTATATTAATATTAAATCCATTTTTCTCCAAAGAAAAAATGAATAGTGATAAAGCTTTAAATCAAGCACAATTAGGGTATTTTAAAAATAGTTAAAATAGTTTTTTAATAATTTCTAAAAAATTTTTATTTATTGAATATAAAAAATATTTTGAAAAAGAATATATAAGAAATTCATATGTTTATAAATTAATATAATAAACTATAATTTCAAGCAAATTTTAAAAATAATATAATTTGAACTTAAATTGTTTTAATATTTTTTATAAAACAAACAAAATTTTTAATCTTTAAATGTGATTTTATAATTTATAGTATATAAATTTTGGGAATTGGGGATTGGGGATTGGGGATTGGGGATTGGGGATTGGGCCCAATCCCCAATCCCCAATCCCCAATCCCCAATCCCCAATCCCCAA
>JAEEGL013674449.1_pt1 | contig 13521 bp, 10 predicted proteins | sample 9134231 | NCBI WGS metagenome assembly JAEEGL01 (sample SAMN16246548, study PRJNA631951) | gut metagenome | biome: gut microbiome; feature: rumen; material: fiber-attached | host: Bos | place: Iran: Karaj | collected 2018-10
CAGGCTTCTACCGGGCTGAACTCCGGCTGTGGCAGAGAATACACCGCTAGGGTTTGGGCATACTCCTGCTCGCATCCTGTAGAGCTTACGCAATGCAAACTCACTCTGTACATGCCGGCAGTATCGTACAAATGCTTAAAGCCTTGCAAGGCGGAAGCGGGAGTATAATCCTGCCCGTCTCCCAAAGTCCATTCCGAAAACACGATGGTGGAGCCGTCATCGGTGGTGGAAGTGTTGACAAAGGTGGTGCTATCCCGCATGCAGATATTGTCTGCTGTAAAACTGACTATAGGGGCATTGCCTTTTTTGATGACATAAATGCTATCCCTACCGATGCAGCCTATGCTGTCCCGCACCTGCACCCCGTACCAGCCCGTTTGGGTGAAAACGGTATGGAGGGTATTGCTGTCCCCCGTGGACCAAAGGATATGATAATAATCCTGCACCGAAGGATAATCCAATGCCAACTCATTGCCATTGCACAGGGAATCTACACTTGTTATAGATGCCAAATAAGGCAAACTGTCCACTTGTATGGTAAAATTTTGTTGATAGGTACAGTTTACACTATCTTCAAGAATGACATAATAATCTCCTGCTTTATCGGAAGAAAATGCCCCGATTTGCCCATTACTCCATTGAAAGCTATAATAATAATCTTGTGTAAAATTCCATTGAACACTATCCCCGTAGCAAATTAAAGTATCGCATATTGTAGGTACATCTGCCAATATATTTATTGTATCCGTTTCTTGCCAACCGAAATGGTTAACAGTAGTCAGCCAATATTTCCCCACTCCTACATTAATACTTGGCGTAGTATCTCCCGTATTCCATAAATAGGATACATATTCTTTATCAGATTGTATAGTAATAGGACATAACGATGCAACTCTTTTATCCTCCCCTAAATTTAACCGACCATAGTATTTCTCTGAAAAATACTGAGACAATAATCTATTTTGTACACTGTCAATATTCGCATTATAATAAATAAACTCAGGAATTTTTCCTTGCATATTATAACCTGTTGTATGAAGATTTCCCAGTATTAATCCTTGCATAGAAAAGTTACCGACATCTCCGGTAAATATACAAGTATCATTTTTGGTCACTTTTGAATTTGGTGTATTAAAATACGTTACAAATTTTGTATAATCAAAATTAATTGGAATTGTATCATTACAAGCCACAGATGTTCCTGCTAAAATAGTAGTTGTTTGTAAAGTAGAAGAATAACCGAATTGATTCCGATAATTCACATTTTCTCCCCCAAATGCAATACGAGAATTTGCATTGGCCGGTGATGTTAATTTCCATATAAAACAATAGGTATTTGGTTGTGAAAATCTAATAGCATTATTCATTCTCAATTCATCATTTACGCCATCAAAATCCACAGAAGGACATTGGTTGATGGAACTATCTTCATATATTAACCGAGGTTGCTTAGATATAGTAATTTGAGATAAATGACGATTATTTCCGCTTTTATCATATAATGTATCTATCTGCTTTAATGTACCTGACATATGGCAACTGTCCGCGGCATACCAGCCCACCAAATTCGGTATCATACGGGGGGTGAAATAAATAAATTTCAAACAGGGACCGTATGTGCCTCCCTGCGGCATAATCCGCCAATAATAAGTATTATCGGGGACAAACCCTTTGACCACCGTATCATTTCCATGCACATCGGCATTGAGCAATAATTGCGTAAATGCCGTATCCGTAGCGACTTGCAAATGGTAGGTCTGTGTATTTAAATAGGTATTCCATTGAAAATGCACCGTATCGGTAAATATCATTTGCCCGTCTTTAGGAAATACAGGACGGATATATTGCCCATACATGTTTATTATACATGTAAATGACAATATCATTAAAACCATGTTTTTATATTTAAACATAACTATCTTTTTTCAATTTGACATAGAGGTATTGTACCATATTTAAACATTGTTATACATTCGTCATTTGTTATACATATATAACAAAAAATCTATTTGTTTCTCACATCAATATCATCAGAGAAATGACTATCGGCTTTCTTTTGCAATTTTTCATATCTCTCATAAATCCTTTGTTTTAAATTTGATGAAGATATTCCTTTCCCATATGGAAAATATACAACCGTTACACCTTGTTCTTTAAGATAATCATATTTCCCTACCCAATCATCCCCTACTACAAAAACATCAAAATTCAATTTTTGGACTTTGTCTGCATGATCCAGAGAATGCTGTGGTATAACAATATCGGGATATTTTAATGCTTTCATCAATGCGATACGTTCCTCAAAAGGAATGATCGGTTGCGATTTGTAACTTTCCACTAATTCATCAGTATTGACACCTACTATAAGAATATCACCCAATGCTTTCGCATATTCAAGCATTTTAATGTGGTTGGCATGCAACATGTCAAATGTTCCGCTAGTATAAACTACTATCTTTCCTGCTATCATTTTAAAAATATTTATTTTTTATCTATCTAATTTATACAAAGATTCAGTAAAACGTTTCATCGGCTTTATACCTCCTGTCGTAATACGCAGACAATGTCCTAATAAACCTATTCCTGAATATGTTTTGATAAGGATGCCTTCTTCTTTCATTCTTTTCACAAGAATATCTGCATTTGTCTTTGGTTTTATAAAAATGAAATTTCCTTCTTTTGCGTTGAAAGTGTATCCATGTTCTTCAAGAGACTTTATCAGATACTCTTTTCCTTCTTTTTGAAGTCTAATAAGCTCATCTATTATTTCCGGAGTTTTTATTATTTCTTTTGCAAATTTCATAGCAAAAGCATTCACATTATGTGGAGTACAAAGTTTCTGAACCATTTTAATACCCTCCGTCCAACCAACTACATATCCTAACCGACAACCTGCCAAAGAAAAAAGTTTTGAAAACGTTCTTGTAACAAAGATATGCTCTTGATTCAAAGCATATTCAATAAATGAATGAGGATAAAAATACATATATGCTTCATCAATCAAAATAGTTATCTCATTGAATTTTGCTACATCTAAAATCTGCTTAAACTCATCTTCGGTATATGTATTTCCCATTGGATTATTCGGGTTAAGTAAAATTAAAAGTTGAGTTTCAGGAGTTAATTCTTTTATAATATTATTTATCGGCATCTGCAAGTCTTCTGTATAAGGAATAGAAACAAAATTCCTACCATACATTTTGGAATAGACCTCATACATCGCATATGTTGGCGTGACACCAACAATTCTCCCACTAATAGAAGTAAATGCTTCAATAATATGCCGTATTCCTTCTGCTGAACCATTTGTCAGGCATATATGTTCAATATCTGTACCATGAAAATCAGCAAGCAATTTTGTAAATTCCATAGTTTCTGGATATTGAGCAACAAATTCTGACGTTATATTTTGCATTACTTTATCTATAAAACTCTGCGGAAGACCTTCCGGATTTTCATTTAAATCAAGACGAAGAAAGCCTTCTCGTTTGTTTTGATCAAATATACGATCTAAATTTTCTATATTATCATCTAAGTAATACATATCAATTCTTTATAAAAATTACTGAATTATAGTGTGGAATCCGTTCTTCTATAGGAGGTAATTTCATATAATCCCCATAAAAATGCGTTAAAATACCATCTGCATTGTTAGGACCATAAAAAAATTCATTCTCAAAATTATATTTTTTTAACGGAAAGATATCTTTACTTTTCATAAAACGCTCCTGAACAGCCATAGCAAAGATTTCTTCATCTAAATTGATGGTATTTTTTTCCTCTTCATCTATTCTTGATAAGAGTTTAGTTAATTTTGAAATATATTCTTCCTTTGAAATAAGATTATTTTGTAATTTTCTATTCAAATATTTTTCCACTTCATTTTTACGATATCCACACAAATCTCTTAATTTCATTTTTTTACAACGAAATAAATCCACACATAAACCATGATGTTTATATACGCTATCTTGAGGAAATTGTTCGTAAAATACCTCTGAATTTAAATCTTTTATTCTCGCCCAACCATGAAAGAACAATGGTTCAGATTCTGAATCCTCTAAAAATAAATCGTTTGGAATTTTTTTTCGTAAAATCTCTATCGATTTTTCGTATGTATCATCAAACAAAAAAATATCAAAATCATCATCCCAAGGAATAAAACCTCCGTGACGTACTGCCCCCAGCAAAGTACCGAATGTAATCATATATGGTATATTGTTAATTTCCAATATATTCGCAATCGTTTTACCCATATCCGTCAATCGTTTTTGTACTTTTAGAATATCCACTCTTTTGTTTATTTTCAATATCATATATTGTTTCAATTTATTAGGATGTTCTTCTTCTGATGCTATAAATCCATTTTTTATATATAAACTCAGTGCTTTTGCATTTCGTTTGGCTACCGTCAGTTGTATTTGTCGGAAACCTAAGTTTTGGGCATAATTGTAAAACATCTTAATAAGTGAAGTTCCTAAACCTCGCGTCTGCCATTTTTCAGCAACAAGAAGTAATTGTAAATATGCCTTTTGTGTTGTAAAATCGTTAATATACCCTCCGCAAAATGCCACTAATTTTTCATCTTTTATAACACCCCAACCCTCTCCCAACGAATTAAGTTTCTGTGCATATTGCTCCACATCAACATGGTCGGAATATGGTTCAGGTAATAGATACTCGTTCTCTAATATAAAAACAGCAATTTGTTTTGCAGTTTCCTTATTTTTGGGCAGTTTAATAATATCTAAATTTTCCATAATTATAAAGCCTCCACCATATCTAAACCAAACACGGGAATTCCACAATGTTGAGCAATTTCCCTACGTTCAGCAAATGAATCATCTATAAAAATTGAATTTTTATTATCTATATATTTGTATTTTTGCTCTAATGGATTTATATGAATAATTCTGTCAAACAAATTTTGAATACGAAGTTTTTTGAGCAATTCATCAAGATCACCCAATGTCGCATCATCATGTTTGGAAAGAAGTGTCAAACGTATTTTATTGTTAACACATCGATATAAAAAAGATACTAGTTCCGCATTTACATTTTTCTTGTCCAAATAAATGCAATCGTCAAAATCCACATAAACCTCGTTATAAAAAATATCAATTTTATATTTATTGTCCAACGCTCTGTCCATTTCAACATAATAATCATTTTCAATTACTGAAACAGAAATGTCAAATGCATTATACAAACTCATTAATGCAAAGTTGATACCTTTAGCTCTAAACAGACTAGAACTACCGCCAAACCGGCTTGCGATTTCCATAAGCGTTAAAACACCATCTGAATCTCTTTTTACCTGAAAAAACCACGCTCCGTTAAATTTTATTTCAGCATTTATTTTTCGTGCGAAATCAACAAACTCTCCATTGTCATATACAGGTTTTGTATTCACACTGATACCATTCATTATGCGACACCGCTCACGTGGTTTAACTACTATCAAATCCCCATTATTGTCTGTAAAACAATCAACTGTGTATTCATCTCCTGAAATATATTCACAGATTATTGAATTTGGATATTCCGACAAATGCACGTTTAAATCCTCTTTGTTTAGTATTTTCTTTGCCCCTCTGGAACCATAACCGATATCAGGTTTAACAAAAACCGGATAATTTTGTATTGCATCCGCCTTATTATAAATATGAGGTGTTTTTACAATGCTCAAGAGTCTTTTATATGTACTACTTTTTGACAAGCATATTTGTGTAGTTTCCGAACAAGAGGATATTACCTTGCAACCAATAGCATTTTCATTCTTTTTTAAAATTTCAATCACCATATCCATTGCAGGATATACTGCATCTATTTTATTTTCTGCGACAATTCGCTTTATGGTTTCTAAGAACTTTGATTCAGTAACAAAAGGCACTCCACCGATATAATTATCATAAACAAAACTGCCGTGATCATCAACAGAACTTGCTCCTATCAGATTAAAATGGGCAGATTTATTCACGGAACGATAGATTTCCAATGCGATTTCAGAACCGCACGGAAAAACAAGAATATTTTTTTTCTTTCCCTTTATATTACCCATACTTTTATTTATCTTTACCTTTTTGCCAATAATACTAACATGGTTGCATGAAAGCGATTGTTATAATGTTTCTGTTTCTTGCAAATAATGATATAAATCATATTTATCCATTACCGCCTTAATTTGCACATCGTTACGGCAATTCAGAGCATTTGTATTTTCTTTTGACAAAGCATAATCTTGTTCAAGATTTGTTTCAATATAGTCGCATCCTTTTGGGGAATGCGTATAAACTTTAGTTATTTGCCTATCAGACATCCAAATCATAGCATTAATCCACACATCATCAGCATAGGGACATAATGACAAAAACGATCCTTTGTTGAAAAATTCTTTCACAAAACAATGAGGAGGGAATAATGTTCCTCCTCCACTCGTTAAGAAATTGCGATTGGATTTTTCTTTAGGCCATGTCAAAAACTGCCACTGCATATAACTTTTTGGAGTATTATTTTCATTAAGTGTAATACGATGAATCCTACAAGCACATACATCATTAGGATTGTCAATATGAGCATTAACAAGATTTTCCAACAAATCAAACTCATACATCACATCATCATCAATAGTAACGACACAAGCATCAGGATATTTCTCCATAGTCGGTACAATTTTCTTAAATGAACGAATGTCTTCACAATACTCAATTTCCAATCCTCTTTTCTGTTGCAATTGTAATGTTATTGGCAAAATTTTTCCTTTAAATTCATTTTCTGCCAACCACAATATTATGCGGTTGGGTTTCATCGATCCCTGCATAATAGACTCTATGGCCAAATAAACCTCGTTGATTCTTTTTCCAAATGTTGTCAAGGATACGATTAATTCTTCATCACAATTTCTTTCATTAGTAATTCCCATTTCCTTACAAGACAAAACTTGTGTTTTTAAACGCTCTGTCCTAAATGTAATATTGTTTTGTTTTAACTTGACTTGCATACCTGACAACTGTTTTTTTTGTTGTTCCAGTATTCGCATAGTATTTCTATTGTGAAGCAACAGAGTTTTTATGTATCTAATTAATCTCATTATTTTTTTTTCTGTTATATACTCTATTTTTCTTTTAACTTTCTGAAAACATTTCATGTAATAGTAATTTCTATAAATAACCTTTTTCCATCCATTCCATCCGATTTCGTCCAAAAACTTCGGATTGGACGCAATAATTTGCTCCACTACCATGTAAAAACCATTGCGCGAAGAAAAACGGATTGCTTGATCAAGATAACCTTTCAGATAACGCACCCTCGCTCTTGCAATCTCATTGTAATAGACATCCTCTTTATCGGAAAAAAACTCTTCAATAAGACGAATACTGCCACTTTCTTGTCTAAATACTTCTGCGTTAAATGTTTGTTTTTGTTTGGCTGTATATGAAAGTGGATTCTGTCGATTATAATGATAAATATAATTATCAATAACACTAAAACTATTGGCATAATAAGCCACTTGTGACATCAGTAGTTTGTCTTCCGAATAATTTAACCCTTCCGCTGCTTTTATGTCATGTCTCTCATATAGACTACGACGAATTATTCTCCGACAATTCGTCATAACTATACCTGTCGTCAAGCGGCAGTAACATATCACCCAATCATGTTTGCTTCTATATAATGGTTCTTCTAGTTCAACTATTCCATCTCTTGTATGCATTAGCATTTTGCCCCATACAACATCTGCATTCGTTCTTTGCTGTTCTACCACTAACAATTCCACCGAGTTATGATCCAACCAATCGTCTGAATCAACAATACATACAAATTCTCCCGTTGCATTTCCAATAGCAATATTTCTACATGCAGCAAGACCTCTATTAACTTTGTTACGAATTAATCGCACTTGTTCTTTTCGTAATGGGAACTCTTCCAAAACGCTCAACAAAATATCAACACTATGATCTGGTGAACAATCGTCTACAAAAACATATTCCAGGTTTTCGTAAGTCTGCTCAAATAAACTTCTTACACACCTTTCAATGTATTTCTCAACATTATATATTGGAACTAAAACACTAACCTTATACATTTTACCCAAATCTATTTTTTTATCACTTCTCTAGCTACGAATGTTTATTATCACTCATCCTCATGTAAAAGTTACATTTATTTGTTAAATTTAGAAACCAATTAAGCACCTGTTTAATAACGTCTATAATCATTCTTTTGAAATCATTTCTATTTCCTACAACAAGCATGACATGAAAATAATCTTTGAACAAAGCCATATTATTAAGATAATTTTCCCGAACATAAGGTTTTAGACGTTGACATATTTCACGTTGGTACTTTCTCTTTGTTGCTTTTTCCAATTCTATCATCCACTTTATTTCTGCTTGTCTATGCAAAAGGGTTTGCTCTTTTTGTTTCCCTAAAAATTGCTCAGTCCAACTACCCTTACTTCTATATCTATACACACACATTGCGTCCGTAAAATAATACAATTTTCCCTCCAATGTCCCTTGTATTTGAAGTGGATAATCACCTACATTAGCCATTCTCCTCCATTCAGGAATACGACCATCCAGTTTATTCCTATCATAAACCAAAGAACATGTCGCTAAATAACCACCTCCTCCTAAAATAACTTCTTTTGTTGTTAAATTACGGGGTGTATCAGAAATTCTATGATTTTTGAACACTTCACCATCCTTCAACCATATTGATGCACTTGCTGTCATACAACAATCATTGTGTTTCTCCATGTAATTCACCTGTTTCTGCAATTTCAAAGGATCCGTCCAATAATCATCACCCTCACACATGGCAACATACTTAGCCGTTTTAGTAGCTTCATTCATTATACGCCGCAGAGAACCATCCTGTTTGGAATATTGGTTTTCCGTTTCAAAAATAGGATGAATGATATCCGGATATTTTTCTGCATATTCCCGCACAATATCTGCAGTTCCATCGGTAGATGCATCATCATGCACTACAGCGTAAAAAGGAAATGTCGTCTGCTGCATTATAAATCCATCTAAACAATCCCGAATATATGGGGCTTGATTATATGTTGTACAACGAATTATTACCAAAGGTTTATCAAAATCCATATCCATAATGATTTCATTCATCATCATACCTCTTTTTGTTCAACGACATTCACGACTTTTCTGATTTCCTCCTCTGATAAATCTGCATACAAGGGCAGACAAATCACCTGTTCGGCGGCTTTTTGTGCAATAGGCAAGTTTTGAGACGAAGGAAGTTCCTTATACGGTTCAAAAGTAGAAATCAAAGGATAGAAATAACGGCGTCCGTAAATATTGTTTGCCCGCAATTTCTCATACAAAGCATCACGGCTCATACCATATTCGGCTTCGTCAACAAAGATAGGAAAATAGGCATAATTATATTCCACACCGTTTTGCTCCGGCAAAAACGATATGCCTGATATGTTTTTCAATTCTTCCCTATATTTCTCAACAATTTGTTTACGTTTGGCAATGGCTTCGTCAATATATTTAAGTGACAATAGTCCGTAAGCCGCCTGTACTTCGTTCATCTTGGCGTTAATACCCGGTTCTTCCACCATTGTCTCTCCACGAAATCCGAAGTTTTTCAAATTGTCAATATGATGTTTCATCTCCTGCGAATGACAGATTACCGCTCCGCCTTCAATAGTGCTGTATATCTTAGTGGCATGAAAACTCAAAACAGACAAATCTCCGTAATTCAATATGGAGACACCGTCTTTTTTTACACCGAATGCATGAGCGGCATCGTAAATCACTTTCAGATGATGTTTTTCGGCAATTTGTTGTATTGCTTCCACATCGCACGGATTTCCATATACATGCACCGGCATAATGGCAGTGGTTTTTTCTGTGATAGCAGCTTCTATTTTTGCTGGGTCAATATTAAAATAGTCGGGTTCAACATCTACAAACACCGGTGTGCATTTGTTCCAAAATATGGAATGCGTGGTAGCCACAAAACTATACGGCGTAGTAATTACCTCTCCCATAATATTCAATGCCTGCAAAGCCGTTATTAAAGCCAAGGTTCCGTTGGCAAACAAAGAGATATACTCCACTCCTAGATACTCTGCCAACTGACGCTCTAACTCTTTGTGCATTGCTCCGTTATTAGTAATCCATTTGCTATCCCATATCTTTTGCAGATAGGGGATAAACTCTTCCAATGGCGGAAGTAGCGGAGAGGTGACGGTGATTGGTTTATTATCCATGTATGCGTTCCTCCGTATATTCAAATTTCGGTCTCACATCACCCGGTTCGCGTCCCATCCATGAGCCCAAGGCTGCCTGTTTGTTTGCCAATGTAAAAGATACCACATCATTTTCAACCAAAAAGGCTTTGCTTCTATCTTTTACAACAAACATATCTATCATATAGTTACCCCAATTCAAAAAATCGGCAGGCATTTTGCATCGCTGAACATATTCTCCTTCTTGGTGTTCTTCGGCAATACATCTCCCTCCTCCTGTGGTGGAAAAAATTTTATAGCCTTGCTCATTCTTAAAATGGAAAGTCAAATGGAATTGCTTATATGGCTCCTTTAGTCTATATCTGATAAGCATTTCTATTTCTTGATCAACCCTCATAACATCGCCATAATCACCATCTACCTTTCTAACACCAATCTCCAACAATTCAAAGCCTTCTTTTTTTACTTCAGGCGTATTCCATACTTTATGATTTTCTATATTTCCGTCACCTTTCAAGTAATGGCTTACAATAGTATCAACATCACCGGAGTCTACCAGCATTCCGTTTTGTAATATTATACCTCTTTTACACAAACTTTTCACTGCAGCCATATTATGACTCACAAACAACACCGTTCTACCTTCTCCGCGGGAGACATCTTGCATTTTGCCTATGGCTTTTTTTTGGAATTCGGCATCGCCAACTGCGAGGACTTCGTCCACCACGAGAATTTCGGGTTCAAGGTGGGCTGCCACAGAAAAACCCAAGCGGACCATCATACCCGAAGAATAACGCTTGGTGGGCGTGTCGATATATCTTTCGCAACCGGAGAAATCAATAATCTCGTCCAATTTACGGTTGATCTCCTGTTTGGTCATACCCAAAATGGCACCGTTCATATATATATTCTCTCGGCCGGTCATTTCCGGATGAAAGCCGGTACCCACCTCCAACAAGGAGCCTATTCTGCCACGGGTTTTAATGGTACCCGTAGTAGGACTTGTCACCTTGGACAATATCTTCAACAGCGTGCTTTTGCCGGCACCGTTCTTACCGATAATGCCCACTACATCGCCTTGCTCCACCTTGAAATTGATATCGCGTAAAGCCCACACATATTCACTTTTACCCTTATGAGAACGGTCGTTCACCTCACCTATTTTCAAATAAGGATCTTCTTTACGCAAAATATTCATCGTCCACCAACGATTCAAATCGTGGCTCAAGGTACGTGTACTCACCAACCCTAATCGATATTGCTTGCTGATATTTTCAAATTCTATCGCTGTCATCAAGTGGTATTTATACTTTTTTTAATAAAATGCAAAGATAGCATTTTTTTATTAACCAACATGATAAATAACTATTTAATTTATGCTATGTGATAAAAAAATGAAAAAAAATATAAATAATGGAAAATTATATCTAAAAAAGTGATACTTTTGCAACATTATAATATATAATATTTTTCACAAAAACACAAAAAAAATGAGAAAAAGTTTTTTAATGATTGGATGTGCCCTTTTGATGGCATCTGTAGCAATTTCTTGCGGTAACAAAACAACCGAAGAAGAAGTAGTAACTGAAGAAGAAGTAGTAGTTGAAGAAGAACCGGCTGCAGCTCCTGCAGAAGCAACAGCAACTATCAACAAAGACGAAATTCTTTCAAAAGCAAGAGAAGCAGGTCGTGCAAAATGTAACTGCTACCAAACAGACCCTGCAAGCGTAGAAAATTGCATCAACGCTATTTTGGATCAAGGTTATGCAGCTTACAAAGGTGATGCTGATTTCCAAAAAGAAATGAAAGCTGAGTACGACAAATGTATTAAAGAAAAAGCAGTTGCTGCAGGTAAAGAAGCCGCTAAAGAAGGTACAAAAGCCGCTGCAAATGCCATTTCTAACAAATTGAATGGTAACAACTAATTCATTATTTGTAGTACAAAAAAGAGGTTGAAAATTTCAACCTCTTTTTTTTATGGTCTGTGCTACAACCTAAAACCGCGTTACTATGATAGTAGCGTGCCTCCGGCACGCGAAAGGGAGAGTCTTATTTTACTTGCTCCACACTGCGACCTTTGGCCTTGTATGGAGTTAATAAAAAATAGTGTGCCTTCGGCACACTATTTTGCTTCTCAGATTATTGGTCAAAACTATGTTAAAATACTAATTTTGTTACCTTTACGGAAAATTCGCAAAATAGCCATGACAAACGTGCAGCATGCACGTTATTTTAATAACTCCATATAAGCGTCAGCGTAATATGGAGTAAATGATAATCCCATCGTATGGCGTGCCGAAGGTACGCTACTATTCATTATCGGAAAAGTAATGTTCGTCAATGGTCAAACCGTTCTTTATGAGAAAATCACGATATTCATCAGCAAAAGAAACCTTACGATGATGTTCTTTTTGTCGCATAATATAATTGACAATCATTTCCTTATCTCTAAGACTATAGCTAAAGCCGGCATACTCTCGTCCCCAACCGCGAAAATTAGGAAAATGGGGATTATTTTTTAACCACTTACTACTATCTGTTTTCACCCGTTGCACAAAAGAAGAAAGCGATAGGCTTGCGGGCAATGACACAAAAATATGGATATGGTCGGGCATACCTCCAATTCGATAGGTGCGACAGCGAAGATTCTTCGCAATACCATATATGTATGCGTATAATTCCCTTTCATATTCTTCGGGAATAGTTCTTTCTCCTCTATAGGTGCGAAAGATGATATGATAGTAAGATGTTGTATAACTCATATTTTTATAACGCATCAAGTAACATATTATTGTATGATAGTAGCGTGCCTCCGGCACGCTAGAGGAAGAGTCTTATTTTTCTTGCTCCACACTGCGACCTTCGGTCTTGTATGGAGTTAATAAAAATAGTGTGCCTTCGACACACTATTTGGGCTTTCGGCTTATTGGTCAAATTTAAGTTTGAAATGAATTTAAAATACTGATTTTGTTTTATTTGCAAATAAAACCATGACAAACGTGCAGCATGCACGTTACTTTAATAACTCCATATAAGCGTCAGCGTAATATGGAGTAAATGATAACCCCATCGTATGGCGTGCCGGAGGTACGCTACTATAAATAGCGTTTTTTTATACTCCACACTGCGACCTTCGGTCTTGTATGGAGTTAATAAAAAATAGTGTACCTAAGGCACACTATTTTGTTTTTATTGTCAATTACTTTTATTTTAATTGTTCAAAGCTTCTGCCCCGCTGACTATTTCTATCAATTCGTTAGTAATAGCCGATTGACGCAACTTATTATAGGTAA
>JAEEGL013885748.1_pt1 | contig 13521 bp, 11 predicted proteins | sample 9134231 | NCBI WGS metagenome assembly JAEEGL01 (sample SAMN16246548, study PRJNA631951) | gut metagenome | biome: gut microbiome; feature: rumen; material: fiber-attached | host: Bos | place: Iran: Karaj | collected 2018-10
TGTAGAGCGGTTTACCGTAAAGATTCTCTTGTGTGTGGGAAGCGGAATTGGGCCGCTCACTACAGCGCCGGTGCTTTTTACGGTCTTAACGATTTTTTCAGCCGAGTTGTCAACCAAATTATGATCGTAAGATTTTAATTTGATACGAATCTTTTGACTCATAATGCTTTAATTATAATTGATCAATAAATGTAATTTTACCTTTTACCTTGTCGATAATGTCCTGAGCAATATTGGACGGTACTTCGTCGTAGCTATGAAACTGCATCGAAGATATTGCCCTGCCGGATGTAAGCGTGCGCAAAACGGTTACATATCCGAATGTTTCTGCCAGAGGCACTAAGGATTTGATAATTTTCATTTTTGCTTTTGAATCAGTGCTTACTACTTGTCCTCTGCGTTTGTTGATGTCGGCTATAACGTCGCCCATATATTCTTCTGGGGTGTCGACGGTAAGTTCCATCACAGGTTCGAGTAGTTTTGCTTTTGCTTTCTCTGCCGCTGCCTTGAATGCTTGTTTGGCTGCGATTTCGAACGAAACAGCGTCTGAGTCCACGCTGTGGTATGCACCGTCGATAAGTTCAACGGTAAGACTTTGCAGTTTGAAATTGGCCAAGGGTCCGTTGTTCATAGCTTCTTCGAATCCTTTTTGGATGGCGGGGATGAATTCTTTTGGAATTACGCCGCCTTTGATGCTGTTGATAAACTTGAGCCCGGTTTCGCCTTCTTCAGAGGGGGATATTCTTACGGTGATGTCGGCAAATTTACCTTTGCCACCGGTCTGTTTTTTGAAAACTTCGTGGTGTTCTACCGTAGAGAGGATTTTCTCTTTGTAGGTTACTTGGGGTTGTCCTTGGGTAATCTCGATTTTGTACTCACGTTTGAGACGGTCAACGAGGATGTCGAGATGAAGTTCGCCCATTCCGCTGATGATTGTCTGTCCGGTTTCGCTATCGACGTTCACTTTAAAAGTGGGGTCTTCTTCGGCGAGTTTTGTGAGTGCGAGATCCAATTTATCAAGGTCTGCTTGGGTTTTAGGCTCAATTGCCACACCGATTACAGGGTCGGGGAATTCGATTGATTCAAACACGATGGGGTGTTTTTGGTCGGCGAGCGAGTCGCCAGTGCGAATGTCTTTGAATCCTACCGCGCCGCAGATGTCGCCTGCTTCTACGCTTTCGATGGCTGTCTGCTTGTTGGCGTACATACGGTAGAGGTTTGAAATTCTTTCGCGTTTGCCGGTGCGTACATTATATAAGGTGTCGCCGGCTTTGAATGTTCCCGAATAAACTCTGATGTAGACAAGGCGTCCGACGAACGGGTCAACTGCAATTTTGAACGCTAGAGCCGAGAAGGGCTCTTTGTTGTCGGGGTTGCGAGTGAGTACCTTTTCGGTGTCGGATGGGTCGGTTCCTTTAACTGCGCCTATGTCGATGGGACTGGGCAAATAAGCGGCAATAGCGTCGAGAAGTTTTTGTACTCCTTTGTTTCTGAGCGATGAGCCGCAGAGCACGGGTACGATTTTTAGCGACACTGTTGCGTTGCGTACAGCGTTTTTGATTTCCTCAATGGTAATCGATGCGCTGTCTTCAAGATACTTTTCGAGGAGGGAGTTGTCGTATTCGGCGATGGTTTCAAGCATTTTTTCGCGCCATTCTGAAGCGGTTTCCATAAGGTCGGCGGGAATTTCGGTTTTTGTAAAAGTAGTACCGAGTTCGTCGCTGTTCCAAACGTAAGCCGACATTTCGATAAGGTCAACGATGCCTGCGAATTTGTCTTCGCTACCGATTGGTATCTGCACGGGAACAGGGTTTGCACCGAGTTTTTCTTCTATTTCGGAAACTACCGAGTAGAAATCTGCGCCTATACGGTCCATTTTGTTGACGAAGGCGATTCTCGGAACGTTGTATCTGTCGGCCTGATGCCATACGGTTTCTGACTGGGGCTCAACGCCTCCCACTCCGCAGAACACTGCCACAGCACCGTCGAGTACTCGGAGCGAGCGTTCTACCTCTACGGTAAAGTCTACGTGTCCGGGTGTGTCAATGATGTTGATGGTGTGGTTGATACCGTTGTAGTTCCAATGTGCGGTAATAGCAGCGGAAGTGATGGTGATGCCTCTCTCCTTCTCCTGCGACATCCAATCCATAGTGGCAGCGCCGTCGTGAACTTCGCCCATCTTGTGTGTTACACCGGCATAGAACAATATGCGCTCGGTAGTAGTTGTCTTACCGGCGTCGATATGTGCCATAATTCCGATGTTTCTTGTATGTATTAGTTCGTTGTTCATTTTAGACGTGCCTCTGATAGTTTAAATGCGTTAGAATCTGAAAAATGCGAAAGCCTTGTTGGCTTCTGCCATACGGTGTGTATCTTCTTTCTTCTTGAAAGCGCCACCCTCTTCGTTGTAGGCTGCAACAATCTCTGCTGCAAGTTTTTCAGCCATAGAGTGTCCTGAGCGCTGACGTGCGTAGAGAATCAAGTTTTTGATACCGATTGATTCTTTACGGTCGGGACGGATTTCGGTAGGTACTTGGAAAGTAGCACCACCTACTCTGCGGCTCTTAACTTCTACATCGGGAGTGATGTTTTCCATTGCTTTTTTCCAAACTTCGGTGGGAGTCTTGCCGGTTTCTTTGGTTTTTTCGCCGACGAGTTCCATCGCTTTGTAAAAAATCTTGAAAGCGATACTCTTCTTACCGTCAACCATCATGTCGTTTACAAAACGAGTAACGAGTACGTCGCCGTACACGGGATCGGCAAGAATCTGTCTTTTTTTGGGTGTTGATTTTCTCATTGCTTTACTCCGATTGTTGAATTACTTTTTCTTAGGACGTTTTGCGCCGTATTTAGACCTTTGCTGTCCACGGTTTGCTACACCTGCTGTATCGAGTGTTCCACGAATGATGTGATAGCGTACACCGGGGAGGTCTTTTACACGACCGCCTCTTACCATTACGATAGAGTGCTCCTGCAAGTTGTGTCCTTCGCCGGGGATGTACGCGTTCACCTCTTTCTGATTAGTGAGCCTTACACGGGCAACTTTGCGCATTGCCGAGTTAGGTTTCTTAGGTGTGGTTGTGTACACACGGGTGCATACGCCCCTACGTTGAGGACAAGAATCCAATGCCGGAGACTTACTTTTTGAAGTAATGGCCTTTCTTCCTTTTCTTACTAACTGTTGAATTGTAGGCATATTCTTATCTTTAAATTTAATATATTTCAGAGCGCAAAGGTACATTTTTTTCATATTCAAACAACCTTTTTTGCCGAATTATTTTTATTTTTAGGAAGATTTTTATCCCATTATATTTTAACACATTAATAATCAACGCTTTAATTATTACTCTATAAGAAAAATTATCTTATATTTAACAATTATTTATTATTAGTGATTTTTTTTGCAGAAATAAAAAAAAATTTTCATATCTTTGCATCACTCAAATATCAAGACACATTATTAAAAGGAAAAACTGAAATTATGAATGAAATATCCACCGGTTTTTTAACCGGATTAGGTGGCACGCTGGGCGTAGTGTTCGCTGTTGGCGTGTTGCTTGGAGCTTGGGCTATCATTAAGATATTCATCAAAAGGCATAGAGCTATGCGCAAGATGCCCAAACTAATGCTCCAATATCGCACCGTGCTAATATCACTCGAAAAGTTCGACGAAATAATCGAAATCGACCGTTTCCTAGAAAAACTCAAAAGAAACGAGATGCCTAAGGAACTCTCGCTCAGATATAGTGCGAAGTATCTTAAGGAATTTTTAAAGCAGCACGCAGAAGCATAACGCAAAGACAATATTGCGTTGCAACATACAACCGCCACTTTCCGTTTTGAAACTGGAAAACACACCTTATATATATAGTAGATTTTTTAATAGAATGGAAGACTTACTTACAGGATTTTTAAAAGGACTTGGCGGCACGGTTGGCGTTTTGATTGCCATTGGTATTTTTGCATTAATAGGTTACCTAATATCAAAAGCCATAGAGAATTACCGCAACACAAAAGAGATTCCGGGATTGCTACTCGAATATCGCAAATATCTTAAAAAAACAGAGCGTTTCGAGGAGTTATGCCTTATCAACAAGTACAAAAACGAACTTAAAAAAAACATACTGCCAAAAGAACTTGCGCAGAGATATTCGCTCATAGTGAGTCACTATTTGGATATGGAAGAAACATCCGAATCGCGAGGCAGATGTTTTATCGGCACTCAAAAGATGCTCGTAGTACGCAATATACCATTGCCAAACAACAAGAAACAGCAAAACAATTCTGAAAACGAGGAGAAGCCAAACAACCCAGACGAAGGCACTCAGAATGAGCAAACCGACCAAGAAAAATGATCTATCCTAAAAATTTTGAATCCAAAACAGGATTCTACAAAATACGCGAAACCCTAAAAAATTTGTGTATATGTGATTTAGGACGCAGTCTGGTGAACGATATGGAATTCTCAAACAATTTCAACGACATTCAGACGAGCCTAAACCAAGCATTTGAGTTTAAAAGCATTATAATGCTTGCCAAAGAGTTTCCGCAAACCAACTATTTTGATATTCGTGCTGGTTTGAAAAAAATATCCGTTGAAAACACTTACCTAACAGCACAGGAACTATTTGATTTAAAACGCTGTACAGAAACGATCCATAGTATAATTCAGTTTTTCCGTCATACAGAGGAGAGTCAGTATCCGTATCTGCGCCAATTGTGCCAAGGCTTATTGGTTAATCACGAAATTACACAAGCTATCAACTCCGTAATGACCGAAACCGGCGAAATATCAGACAATGCTTCGCCCGAACTGCGTCGTATCCGCTCCGAAATAAAAACCAAAGCTGCATCGATTTCTGCGGTAGTTAACAAACTATTGCGGAATGCCAAAGCCGAAGGATGGACCGATGCCGATGCCGAAATCAACATTCGCGAAGGCAAACTTCTGATACCGGTAAAGAGCGGAAGCAAGCGCAAAATTTCAGGTATCGTTGCCGACGAATCAGCCTCAGGCAAGACTTCGTTTATTGAACCCATCGAAAGCGTGGAACTCAACAACGCCGTGCGCGAACTTGAATTTGCCGAAAAACGCGAAATTGTAAAAATACTCACTGCCGTTTCTGACAAAATTCGTCCGCACATTCCCGACCTTATCGAAGGCAGCGCAATACTCGGAAACCTTGACTTTGCACGTGCCAAGGCAAAAATGGCTATCGACACCAACGCCGATTTGCCGATTTTATCTGACAAACCAGCCGTGGATATGCGCATGGCACGTCATCCGATATTAGAAAAAACTCTCAAAGCCGAAGGAAGAAAGGTTGTTCCTCTGAATATTGAACTCAATGAAAATCAGAGGATAATAATGATTTCGGGTCCCAATGCGGGCGGCAAATCGGTATGTTTGAAAACTACGGGGCTTATTCAATATATGCATCAATGTGGATTGCTAACGCCGATTAGTCCCAACAGCACAATGGGTATTTTCAACGACATTTTTATCGATATTGGCGACGAACAGTCAATTGAAAACGACCTGAGCACATACAGCGGACACCTTAAAAATATGAAAACCTTTGTAGACCGTGCAGGTCGTAACTCGCTGATACTCATCGACGAATTTGGTACGGGTACAGAACCTATACTTGGCGGAGCAATAGCCGAGGCGGTGTTAGACAAACTAAACCAACGCCACGTTAAAGGCGTTATAACAACGCATTACACCAATCTTAAAAACTTTGCAACCGTAACTCCCGGCATCGCCAACGGTGCTATGCTTTACGACAATACCTGCATGAAACCCCTCTTTCAGATGGAAACCGGCAAAACCGGCAATTCGTTTGCTTTTGAAATGGCAAAGAAGATGGGGCTCAGCCAACAGATATTAGACAAGGCGGAACAGATTGCAGGTCGCGACCATATCGACTACGAACGTCGCATTCAAGAACTTGAAGAAGACCGTCGCCGCCTGAAAATCACTCTCGAAAACGCCGAGAACCGCGAAAAGAACCTTGCAAAACAGCAACAGCAATACACCGAGCAAACCGAGTTTACCCTTGCCGAGCGCAAAAACATACTCAAAGCTGCCAAACTGCAAGCCGAAGAAATTCTCAAAAATGCCAACAAGATTATTGAGAACACAATCCACGAAATAAAACGCGCCGAGGCAGAAAAACTCAAAACCCGCGACATTCGCCGCGAATTTGAGGAGCAAAAGCAACAAATCCAAACCCAAATTTCGGAAGAAGAATCTGCCTTAGACGACAAAATAGAACGTTTGCGTCAAAAACAACGCGAACGCGAAGAACGACGTGCCCGCAAACGAGCCGAAAAAGCTGCCGCACAAACTGCCGCAGCTCCTACCCCAGCGCCCGACCCATTGAAACCCGGCGACAAGGTAACGCTCGACGAAGGCACTTCGGTGCTCCAAATTCTTGAAATAAAGGATTCTACCGCACTTGTGCAAATGGGACACATGCAAACTTTTGTAAAACTTTCGCGATTGAAACGTGCTGCCAAAAAAGCTGACGAAAAGAAAACCGTTCCGCAAGTGCGCGTTAATATCAAAAGCGAAACCAAACACGGAGGTTTCCTCTTTGGGTTAGACGTTCGCGGATTGCGTGGCGACGAAGCTTTGGAAAAGGTAGCCAAGCATTTAGACGATGCCCTTGCTGCGGGCAAACACGAAATACGCATTCTCCACGGCACAGGCACAGGCGCATTACGCAGTCTTATACGCGATTATCTTGCCACACAAGATATTGTGAGTCGTTGTCACGATGAAAAAATCGAACTCGGCGGCGCAGGAATCACTGTGGCAGAGTTGGATTATTAAACCATCCACGCCTTAACGGTATAATCACGTCGTCCGGTGGAGAGATGTCCGCTGGTGTAGTTCCAAACCCATTCTTTGCTTCCGGCGATGTCTTCGGTGTCGAAAAAGAGCATTGGACGGTCGTACATTTCAAGACCTTCGGCGTTGTAACTCTTTATTTTTACGGGAGTTATAACGCAGGATTTACCTTTGGGCAACATTCCAAGGTGATAGGTTTGAATAAAACGGCTGAGATTTTTTGCCGAAAGATCGTCGATAAGTTCCTTTTGCATAAGGTAATCGAGAATCAAATCGTCTAAAAATGCAAGCGTATTTACCGACACCACAAAATCGAAATTTACCAAAAGGTCGCTATAATCAGCTGTACTATAATTTGTTGACGAACTAAGCATATCTACCGAAAAATTTTTGTATCGGTTTACGCAGTTGTAAGTTTCGCCAACAATTTTGGTAATATCTTCGGTTACAAACACCACATTTTCAAACTCTTTGAACTTGGCAATCACCTTGGGCGGATGCAAAAGATCTACAAAATAAACCTTTTCAAACATTCGGCTAAGTTCCATTACCGGCACGTCGATACACCACCCACTGCCAAGCACCACCGCCGACGAGTGGTTAGGACACTTTTTGGCGGCATTAACTATAAAGTGCTTGGTATTGAGTATATGCTGACTCCAATTTTGTATTTCGCTCAAATAGCGCAGGTAGTACTCTTTTTGGTCGAGTTCGTAACCCATGCGCCGGTAGATACGACGGTCGGTAAGTTCAAAAGGCCACATAATCAAATGGTTAAACCTGTATCAGAAAATTTTGCGCCACGGTCTTTGGCTGTTTGGTAAACGTCATCGGCGGCGTGTTCAAAACCTGCCACGCAACCCATAGCATCCTCTAAGATAACGAGTTTGCTTACCATTTCGGGCATAGTGTCAAACAATTGCGAAATTGTATTGGCAACGCAATGACTCTTAGCCTCACCAGCTATGTATATGGTATCAAAGGTGTTAAGCTCATCGGCAAGGTCGTAATTAAACATAGTTTCGGGATAATCAGGATTGATTACCTCAGCCTTAAACGCTCCAAAATGCTCAGAATAGGGATATGCACCTTTGCGCACAATTTTGTAATAACGCTTGGTTTGTGCAGCCCATTCCAAAACCGCATCCATAAAAGTTTTGCAAATATCTGCACCACAAGTACCTGACAAACAATGCACAGGCCAAATTGTATGAGCATACTTACCTTCGGATTCAAGTTTAGAAAGATAATCCACAGCCCTTGACACATTGCCATCAACAGGCACAAACACCTTATTTTTAACATCTTCGGCGCTTATAGTAGTAAAAGGCGCGGGATTATTGCCCTGAGCATCAACCCAAAATGCAGGATGCGAAATATCGTTGGGCTGATGGTCGTCGGCGGTGATAAAAACTTTGTGGATATTGACGGCATTGCGGCGGAGAAAAGCTGCAAGGCGCGTCATATCGCCCGTTGCGCCCGGCACATAAAGCGAACCGGTGTTTTCGCAAAAATCGTTCTGCGGGTCAATTACAAAAAGTGCGTTGTTCATATCCTAATTTATTTAGAGTTACCTACAATAATGGTTGCGCCGTCGTGGGGAACGGTGATTTGCAACATATTCTTTTTGGGCGTAACCTGTTTCATAGAGCCGTTGAGATTGACATCATCGGCATAAACGGTTACACCGCCATTGATAAAATCGAGGTTGAGAGTACGTTTGAGCGGTTCTTTCTGCGCATTGATAGCCACCACGTACCATTTGCCGCCGCTCTTGCGAGCCATAATCAAATATTTGCCTGGGTAGCCGTCGATAAACTTGATGTCGTCCCAAAGTGTGGGGCATTGCTTAACAAAATCGAGTTTCCATTGCTCCTTGGGCAACACCTTATAATATAGTGCAGTGTGATTGAGCGGACATTGAAACAACACTGCAACAGCCATTTGAAAAACATCTGACGTAACACGGTGTCCGCCCCACATTGTGGTGTCGTTGGTGGTGTTGAAATAGTTGTTGAAAGTGATTCCGCCGTAATCCATTGCTGCCACCGAGTTGCGGATAACCGGGTGAAGGGTAGCATTATACGATTCTTGACGGCAAAAATCGTCGCCAAAATGGAGATTCTCACTTGCCAGAACTGCCTCAGAACCAATAAAATTGGGGTACATTCTCTCCCACCCTCTTGGCAAAGTGGCTCCGTGAAAAATCACCTCCAAACCAAAATCGTTGGCATCGGCAAGAATATCTTCGTAAAGTTGCATAGTTTGCTGTTTGTCAGAGCCTAAGAAATCAACCTTAATGCCACGAATACCAATAGATTTCATCCACGCCATCTCTTTGCGACGTTTGATGATGTTGTTCATAATGTGTTTTGGACCTTGTGGAGCATCGTTCCAATAGCCGTTGGAGTTGTACCAAAGACAGAGCGACGTGCCTTTTTGTTTGGCATACTTGGCGAGAATTTCAATAGAATCGCGTGTAATCTGTGTATCCCACCAATTGTCAACAATTTGTGACACAAAACCAAGGTCGGCTGTAAAGTCGATATATTTCTTTTGTTCCTGATAATTAACACTTTCGTCGAAACCAATAATCCAACTCCAAGTGCCTGCGCCGTAGGTATATTCTTTTGAAGGCGAATAAAGCGGCTCAACAAAATCCCACGGAACGGTGGTTTCAACAATAGGAGCAAGCGTAGAACCCAAAGTAATTGTACGCCAAGGAGTTTCGCCTTTTAGCGGAATACCCGGAGCGGAAGTGCCGTTGCCGTTGAAATCTTCCATCAAAGGAAAAGCAACCTTGTAACTTGCATTGCCTTCGCAAGTTATGTGCGATGCACAGTAAGCCGAAGTTACACCGGTTTCGCTAATCAAAACCCATCCGTTTGGCACGCGAAACAATGCCGGGAAAATAAATCCCAAGCCATTAGCATTTTTGCCGGGTTGGTCGTCGGCAAAATAAGGTTGCTCGTAACTTGGAGCGGTGCGAGCCCATCCCGTTTGTCCCTTCATCTGCGACGAAAGGAAAGTGGTAGTGCCGTTGGGGAAATTAAAAAACGTTTTTTCGTTCTCAACCACAGTGCAAACAAACGGCTCGGTGGTTTTGGGATTTGGCTGAGGATAAGCAACGTATTTAAAAGCTATGTCGTTGTTTTTCACCATAAAAACCACGTCGATAGCGGGACGGTCGTTTTGATAAAGACTCAAAACTGCACGTGTGGCAGAAACATCTATATGGCTGCGTTTCAACACCTTGCTATCGTAGCTAAACGTTACGGGTTCGGTTTTGAAATCATGGTCGGTAAGGTTGGCAGAAAAATCGCCAACAGTTGTTACCAAACCAAGCGGCGAGGCGGTGATAAATTCTTTTCCGTCTAACGCCACATTATAAGTAACCTTTCCGCCTGAGCAAGAGAGCGTTACCACAAGTTTTCCATTAGGCGAAGTAATGGTATAATTAGCCGCCATTCCACAAAGCGCGGCAAAAATAGTGATTATTAAAAGTATTGACTTTTTCATATTTTTAAATTATTGTAAATCAGCAAGTTTAACACCCAATACAAGGAAATCGTCAATTTGGTCGCGGTCGCCCTTCCATTTGTCCATAGTATCGGAAAGAATGGCCTTCTGTTGCTCCATAGGCAGGTTTCGGTTGTTGAGAATCATCTCGCGGAAACGTTGCGTATTGAATTTCTCGTTGTCTTCGCCGCCAAATTGGTCGAGATAACCATCGGAGAACATATATATAGAGGTGTTGTCGTCGTACATAAAGTCGTAGCAAGTAAACTCAATCTGCATATCGGGACGCAACTGCCGTCCGCCAATAGAATAGTAATTGGCTTTGAGGATTTTAAGCTTGTCGCCCTGAACTACATAAAGATTGTTTTTAGCTCCGGCAAACTGAAAACGATGAAGCCGAGTATCCACAGTGCAGAGACTCATATCCATACCGTCCTCACTATCAGAATCTTCGCTACCTTGGTTAAGAGCAAGGCGGATTCCCGTGTGAAGCATTGTTAGAATTACATCTGGCTTAAAAACGTGCTTTATGTTAACAATCTCGTGCAAAAGAGTGTTGCCCACCATAGAGAGGAACGCCCCGGGAACGCCATGTCCCGTGCAGTCGATAGCCGTTATCACATATTTGCTTTCGTATTTTGAAAACCAATAAAAGTCGCCGCTGACAATATCCTTGGGCTTAAAATATACAAACATCTGCGGAAGCCATTGTTTCAACTTGGCTTCGGGCAGAAGAATGTTGTCTTGAATTTTGCGAGCGTAATTAATCGAGTCGGTAATTTCGCAGTTTTTCTGTTCAATAAGGTTTTTCTGGTGCTCAATTTCGTTTTTTTGCAGTTGCAGTTCGGTATTTATACGCTTGATTTTGCGCAAAGTAAGCATTAGCGCAATCAAAAGAGCCATAAAAGCCGCACCTATTATTATCAACAGAACAGTCTGCATTGTGATAGATTATAATTTGGTGTAAATATACAAAAAATAATATCTTATACACAGATTTTTTAACAGAAAAAAAAATTTTTGCAAAACACATAGTTTTGCCCTAAATTTGCACTACGGTAAAAACAAAATTTAGAACCATGTCAAGAATTAAAGGTATTATATTCGACTTTAACGGCACACTATTGTGGGATACACCTTACCACAATAAGGCTTGGAACATATTTCTCGACCGTTACCACATCACATTATCGGATCAAGAAATACGCGACAATATGCACGGTCGAACCAACGCCGAAATATTCAAATACCTGTTTAAAAAGGACTTAAGTCTCGGCGAAGTAAATACACTTGCAGCCGAAAAAGAGGCGATTTACCGTCATTTGATTATCAACAACAATTTCGACTTACAACGTGGATCAAGGCAAATGTTTGACTACTGCCTTGCTTGCGCCATACCTACAGCCATAGCCACCAGCAGCGATAAAGAAAATGCTGACTTTTTTTACGATCGTTACGATTTGAAAACTTGGTTTCCCCGTCGAAGATTTATATACAACGACTACACATTTGCAAGCAAACCGGCTCCTGATATTTTTACAAAAGCCGCAAGCCAGTTGTTTCTTGAGCCTGACGAAATAATGATTTTTGAAGACTCGCCTGCCGGAATAGAAGCCGCCGAAAAATTTGGCGCAGGCAAAATTGTTGTTATCAACAGTACCGGCGAGAATTTGGAAGATTCGCCATACTTAGTTCTCGACTCGTTTTTAGATGCCATCAACATCATCGACCTCAACATAGTATTGCAGAGAGAAGGTATATATATATTTGAATAACAAATTGTTACGATTTTCACTCAACTATTTGCGCGATTCGCTGAAATGATGTTTTCCACTGCCTACCCACATAGTTTGTTGACTATAAGGCAATGTTATTTTGGCACGGCAGTTTGGCGGAACGCTAACTCGAAGGTCGAATTTTTTAGCAGTATTTTCAAAACTTACGCACACCGAACCACGCGGAGTGGGAACGGTAATGTCGGCGTGTTGCAATGTAGAAGGTTTTGGAGCAACCGATAGCGAGGCAAATCCCGGCGAAAGAGGCTCCACACCCATAATCTTGCGAACAATAATATTGGCTGGTGATGCTCCCCAAGCATGATTCCAATCTTGATCGGGTTTAAATTCCATATCCCAAGCCTCGGTAGTAATAGTGCTACCTGAGCGTATCATATTATAAAAACTACGTTTTGTAGTGTCGGTAAGCAACTTAAAAGCCGAATCAGCCAAGCCGTTATCATAAAGAGCATCAAAAAGATACTGTGCTCCGTAAACACTACAAGCCATTCCTTTACTCTGAACAAAATTTTTCACAAAGCCGCGCGACTCGTTGTCAACAATACCAAAAGCAAGAGGAAACAGATTGGCATGCAACGAAGTATGACTAGTGGCAAGATTGTCGATATAAAAACCGCAACTATCGGTAAGCATAGCGTTGATAGAATTGCGTGTAGCACTTGCCATATCAATGTAGTTGTCGGCATCAAACCTATTGCCTATAGCGTTGGCTATGTCGGCAAGCAGCAAAAGAGCCTTGTAATGAAAAGCATTTACCACAGTATTGCACACGCCACGTTCGTAGCCGTCGGTTTCACATTCGGGAGCATCAATTAGGTCGCGAATTTCACGACCACGAAAATTAACACGCTGTAGATGTTCCAAATTGGTGATTTTGTTGCCGGTGCGAATAAGACCATCGTCAGAACGAAGAAACATCAGTGTCTTATCTTTGAGCACAGGGTAATATTTTTTGAGAATGCGGTCGTCGCCGGAATAAAGATAGTCGTTCCAAGCAATGAATAAAGTTTGCAAAATACCCTCGGTTTGATTTGTGGGATTATTAATAAGGTGTTCCAATGTGGCACGAGCTATTGAGTAATGATAATCAACCGAATAGTGACTCAATTGATTAATAAGCGTAGCCGTTTCGTAAGGAATACGTTCACGGTCGCCGTCGACAAAGAGACCGGCAAATGTGGTAGTACGCAATGAATGTTTGCTCAAATCCCAAAGTTGATTAAGAATAGTATCTGACGAATAAAAATCAGAAGCCATTTCGTCGAAAAGGTAACTCACCGACGACCGCACGGCATCGCGATAAAGAAATGCTCCATTGTAACCCTCTATCTGACAATATCTAAACGGAAA
>JAEEGL014490891.1_pt1 | contig 13521 bp, 7 predicted proteins | sample 9134231 | NCBI WGS metagenome assembly JAEEGL01 (sample SAMN16246548, study PRJNA631951) | gut metagenome | biome: gut microbiome; feature: rumen; material: fiber-attached | host: Bos | place: Iran: Karaj | collected 2018-10
CAATTATCTCGGCCAGCCGGTCATCGACTCCGTCAAGACCGGCGCGCTGACCGAGGAACTTGTCAACGAGAAGGTCCGCCAGATCCTCCGCGTCCGCTACGCCATCGAGGCCGTCCCCGCCGACGTCGCCAACACCGTCATGACCTCCCAGCCCGAGAGCCAGCAGATCGCCCTCAAGGTGGCCCGCCGCTCCATCGTCCTCCTCAAGAACGAGGGCAAGGTCCTTCCCCTCTCCAAGGATGTCAGGAAGATTGCAGTCATCGGCCAGAACGCCGTCCTGAAGACCCAGTCCGGCGGTGTCGGAGCAGGTGTCAAGGCTCTCTATGAGATCACTCCTCTCCAGGGTATCCAGAAGCGCGCCGGCGATGCCGTCGAGGTCGTCTATGCCCCCGGTTACAAGAACTTCCCTGGCCGTCGCTGGGGACCCGCTCCCGCAGAGCCCAACCCGCTTGAGGCTGCCGCCATCGACGAGCCGGCCGATCCCGCCCTGCTCGCAGAGGCTGTCGCCCTCGCCAAGGAGGCCGACGTGGTCATCTTCTTCGGAGGCACCAACAAGAGCATCGAGACCGAAGGTAGCGACCGCCAGGACATCAAGCTGCCTACCGGACAGGAGGAAGTCGTCGCAGCCCTCTATGAGGCCAATCCCAACCTCGCCACCGTGCTGATCTCCGGCGGTCCTACCGACCTCCAGGTCCTCGAGAAGTATTCCCCGGCTATCGTCCAGGGCTGGTGGAACGGCACCGAGGGCGGCACCGCCCTTGCCGAGGTCCTCTTCGGAGACATCGCACCTTCCGGAAAGCTTCCTTTCACCTTCCCCGTGAAGCTTGAGGACTCCCCTGCATTTGCGATGGGCAATTTCCCCGACAAGACCCAGGGAGGCGACCTCTTCACCATGATGTACCGCCAGGACCTCACCCGCGAAGAGAGGGCTGAGCTCATGGCCAAGCTCCCGAAGCCGGTGTCCAAGTACACCGAGGGTTCCCTCGTGGGCTACCGCTGGTTCGACACCAAGAACGTCAAGCCCATGTATGCCTTCGGCCATGGCCTTTCCTATGTCGACTTCACTTATGGTCCCATGACCGTTAAGTCCGGCAAGAAGGCCGTCAAGGTCTCCTTCGACCTGACCAACGCCGGCAACATGGAGGCCGACGAGGTCGTACAGCTCTATGTCCGCCGTATCGGCTCCAAGGTCGAATGGCCCAGCAAGGAGCTCAAGGCTTTCGACCGCGTTACCCTCGCCCCCGGTGAGACCAGGACCGTCACCCTCGAGATCAAGGCCGACGACCTCCGTTACTGGAATGTCGACACCAATGCCTGGACCCTCGAGCACGGCAAGCTCGAACTCCTGCTCGGCTCCGCTTCCGACGACATCCGCCAGAAGGCCGACGCCAGCATCTGACAAGGATAGCTGAAGAGACAAAAAAGGCTGGCCCGGAAAAACGGGCCAGCCTTTTTCATTGACGGGACGCAGTCCCTATTTGAAGAGCAGACGTGCGAAAGTGTTGAGATACAGGCGCCAGTTCTTCCATACGTGGGCGTCGTCGCTCACGAAGAGAGTGTGCTCCATGCCGTTGTCGGTCAGGTGCTTGTCAAGGACCAGGGAGCCGTTGTAGGCGCCGGTGTCCTCCTTGCCGACTCCGATCCAGTAGAGCTTGTAGCCGGCCTTCTTGATGGCCTGGAGCTGAGTGTCAAGCTCCTCGTTCTCGCGGATACCGCAGCTCAGGGGGCAGATGTAGCTGAATACGCCGGGATAGTTGAGGGTCGCGGCAGTTGTATGGCCTCCACCCATGGAGAGTCCGGAAATGGCGCGCCCGTCAGCCTTGGCGATGGTGCGGTACTCCTTGTCGATGAACGGGACGATTTCCTTCACGAGGCTGTTGACATAAGCGTTCTGCACGCCCTGTGACTTGCCGTCGTTGGGAAGCTTGAGGGTCTGGGCGGCACGCTGGTTGGCGTTGCCGTTGGGCATGACCACGATCATGGGCTTGGCAAGGCCCTTTGCAATCAGGTTGTCGAGGATCTGGACGGCGCGGCCCATCGAAGGCCATGCCTCCTCGTCGCCGCCACCGCCATGGAGGAGATAGAGCACAGGATACTTGGTCTTGGTGTTCTTCTCGTAGCCGTAAGGGGTATAGACGGCCATGCGGCGGGGAATGCCGAGCAGGGCGCTGTCATACCAGCGATAAGTAAGGGTACCATGCTGGTCTTCAGCCTCATAGTAGTTCTCGCTGCGCTCGCCGGGGATGAAGAGCATGTTGAGGTAACGGTTTCCGTCACGCTGGACCTGGTTGTTGAGCGGGTCGTTCACGGATACGCCGTCAACGATGAAGTTGTAGGTGTAGATCTCCGGTTCCGGAGCGTCGATGGTGAGCTCCCACACGCCGTTGGGTCCCTTGGTCATGTCCTCGGAACCGTTCCAGGGGTCGGCCATCCAGTTGCCGGACAGCTGTACGCGGGTGGCGTAGTTGGCATTGATGCGGAAGGTAACCTTGCCGTCCTTCACTTCGGGGGACACGATCTGCTGTCCCTGGCCCTGACGGGCGAAGTTGGCCAGTTCCTGGCCGAAAGCGGTGCCGGCCATGAGGGCAGCGGCCGCGATGACAGTCAAAACTTTTTTCATCTTAGTGTCGTTAATTGGTGGTTATCAGAATTTTATGTTCTTCTTCAGGCGGATGTCTGCGGAGGAGGCACCGATCTGGATTTTAGCCTTCTTGCCGCGGAAAGCGAATGCGTGGGCATCGCTGTCCCAGAGCTTTAGGTCGTCGGCAGGAACGCATATCTCCACTTCCTTCTGCTCGCCGGCGGAGAGGGCGATGCGCTCGAAGCCGCGCAGGCGCTTTGCAGCATCGTCGCCCTTGTACACGCAGTAGAGCTGGACGACTTCCTCGCCGTCGCACTTGCCGGTATTCTTGAGGCTGAAGCGGAAGACATAGTTGTCGCCGTCCTTCGCGACCTTCAGGCCGGAATACTGGAAGGTGGTGTAGCTGAGTCCGTGACCGAAGGGGAAGATGGGCTTGCCCTTGAAATACATGTAGGTGCGGCCGTGACGTATGTCGTAGTCGAGCATGTTGGGCAGGTCGAGGATGTCGGACACCCAGGTCTGGTTGGTGCGGCCGGCGGGGTTGTAGTCACCGAAGAGGACGTCTGCCAGGCCGTTTCCAAGCTCCTGGCTGCACTGGGTGAGGTGCACGATGCCGGGGACATTGGCGGCGGTCCAGTTGATGGCGAACGGGAAGCTGCTGATGACGACCGCCACGGTATTGTGGTTGGCCTGCCAGACTACCTTGATCAGGTCCTCTGACTCGAGCTGGAGGGAGCGGCGGTCGAGTGCCTCGCGGCCGTCACCAGCGACGGTGCCGTAGCCCCAGGGCGACTGGACCGACTGGTTCCCCCAGTCGGGGCTCGTCGCCGGGTGGTTGCCGACGCAGACGATGCAGATGTCAGCCCACTTGGCGAGCTCCTGGGCAGTGCCGTCGGCATCCCAACGCATGAAACGGACCTCTGCGTCAGTACCTTCCACCTTGGCCTTGATGCCGTCAAGTGCGGGTACGGTATAGGCCGGGAGGGCGCCGTACCAGTCCTTCAGGACCTGCTCGGCGCGGTTGCCGAAGACGGCGATCTTCTTGGTCTTGCTCTTGTCGATGGGGAGTATGCCTCCCTCGTTCTTGAGAAGGACGACGGACTTCTGGGTAACAAGTCTGGCCTTGTCCTTGTACTCCTGGGTCTCCCAGGGAGCGACGTCGCCGAACTCCATCTCGGCATAGGGGCTGGCAGCATCCATCAGGCCGAGCTTGAGCATGGTGCGAAGGTTGAGCTTGGTGCAGAAATCGAGGGTCTCCTCGGAAAGGTATCCGGCATCATAGGCAGTGCGCACCTGCATCGCGTTGGAGTCGATGTAGCGGCTCAGGCCGGCCTCGAGGGACATCTTGATGGCCTCATTGATGTCCTTGGAATAGTGGTGCTCGCCGACCATGTTGCGGAGGGCGCCGGCATCGTCCACGAGGGTGCCGTCCATGCCCCACTCATCGATCAATATCTCCTTGATGAAGGGATTGGCGATGCAGGGAATGCCGTTGTAGGCGTTGTAGGCGGTCATAAGGGACTTCGCGCCTGCCTTGGCACCCTTCCAGAAGCCGTAGGAATAATAATCGCGGAAAAGCTCCTCGTCGAAGACGGAATCGGTGTGCGTACGGCCGTCCTCGTTGCTGTTGGCAAGGAAGTGCTTCATCAGGGAGGCGGCGCGCCAGTAGTTGGGGTCGTCGCCCTGCATGCCGCGTACTTCGGCTGCGACCATCTCACCGACGAGATAGGGATCCTCGCCGAAGCTCTCCTCAGTGCGGCCCCAGCGGGGGTCGCGGGCGATGTCGGCATTGGGAGCCCAGAGGATGAGACAGTTGCGTCCGCTCTTCTGGGAATAGTAGCGGGCCTCGTAGGACATCACTTCACCGACGATGAAGGACATCTCGCGGTCCCAGGTCTCACCTATGCCGTAGGCCTGCGGGAATGCGGTACTGTTGACCATGCGAGGAGGCATGGGCATCATCGGAGCCTGCTGCTGGCGGCCCTGCTGGGGACGTGCCTGCTGCGGCCGGGGAGCCTGCATGGCTGCAAACTGGCCGGCGTTACCCATGTTGGGGAGCTGGTTGGATCCTCCGCGGACGATGCCGTGGATGGCCTCGGTGGAGCCGGGATTGGCAATTCCGAGACGGGGAACGCCCTGGCCGACGATCGTGGCGATCTTCTCGTCGACGGTCATCAGGGACACGGCGTTGTCAAGACGTTCGTTTTCGGAAAGGGCTGGATTCTGGAAAGGATACTCGAATTCCTGGGCACGCAGCAGGCAGGGCAATGCAAGCAGCGCAGCCGCCAGGACGGCTTTTAATGTGGTACTCATCTCGGTCAGTAATTCAGTAATAGTGTCTTCTACAAAGATAAAAAAAAGAATGCCGATTCGATGCAAATGAACCGGCATTCTTTTGAGCAATCCTTTCCTGAAGCCTATTTGAAGAGCATCGGGGCGAAGGTATTCAGATAGAGCCTCCAGTTGGCCCAGACGTGACCGCCGTCGGAGACGTAGAAGATGTGGTCGAGGCCCTGCTCGGTGAGGGTCTTGTCAAGGGTCTTGGAACCTTCGAAGAGGAAGTCGGCGTCGCCGCAGGCGAGGAAGTAGAGTTTCACACCGGCCTTCTTCAGGGTCGCGACCTGCTCGGCGGTAGCGCTGCCGGCAGCGGAGAGAGGGCAAATGTAGTCGAACATCTGGGGATAGAGGTTCGAAGCGCTGATGGTGTGGCCGCCACCCATGGACAGGCCGGCGATGGCGCGGGCCTCAGGCTTGGCGATGACGCGGTAGTTCTTCTCGATGAAGGGAACGATCTCCTCGCAGAGGCTGACGACATAGCTGTTCATGGCGCGGGTACGCTCCGGCTCGGGCAGGCTCTGCATGGCGTTGCGGTCATACTGCTGGGGTTTGGTGGGGATGTTGAGGGTGACGGCGGCCTGCTGGTTGGCGTTGCCGTTCGGCATGACCACGATCATAGGCTCGGCAAGGCCCTTCTCGATGAGGTTGTCGAGGATCTGGGCGGTGCGGCCCATGGAAATCCAGGCCTCCTCGTCACCACCGGCTCCGTGCAGGAGGTAAAGGACGGGATATTTCTTCTTGGGGTTGTTCTCGTAGCCGTAAGGGGTATAGACGGTCAAGCGGCGGTTGATGCCGAGGACCTTGCTGTCATACCAGGGGTGGCTGACGGTACCGCGCTGGTTGGCTTCCACATAGTTCGCGGTGCGCTCGCCGGGGACGAGGAGCATGTTGAGGAAGCGGGTGCCGTCGCGCTGGACGAGGATGTTCTGGGGATCGTTGACGGAAACGCCGTCCACCACGAAGTTATAGGAGTAGATCTCAGGGGAAGGGAGAGGGAGCTTGACGGACCAGACGTTGTTGGCGCCGCGGGTCATATCAATGGAGTCTCCGTAGGGATTGGCCATCCAGGAGCCGCTGAGCTTGACGTAGGTGGCGTAGTCGGCGCGGAAACGGAAGGTGACGCTGTCGCCCTGGATCTCAGGGGATACGACAGGCTGCTGACGGCCTCCGAAGTTGAAGTTTGCAAGTTCCTGGGCCTGCATCGAGCAGATGGCAGCCAGGCAAATGGCGATGGAAGTGAATAAACGTTTCATTTTAATTGGTTTAATAAAGTGAATTGTCTCTGTTGCAAAAATACTTATTGATATATCCTTGTATTTTGTCTTACTGAGGAAGCGGACATATCAGAACTGTGCTGTCATCCAGCGCATTACGCTTCCTTCGGAATAGTCGTCCAGTAACGGGACCCAGGAGAAGTGGGCAATCATCGGAGGAAGACCATAGGCGGCCAGATCCTCGTCGGAATACACGCGCAGCTTGTCCTTCGTCGCTCCGAGACGCTTGCGCGCCTCTATATAGGAGTATGAACTCGCAATCTTGCAGGTCTGGTCGGAAGAAGCGTGTACGAAATACATAGGGACTTCCACGAAAGCCTTCGTGTCGATGGGAGCAGGAACCATGTCGTTACCGTTCCATTTATACACATCGCCCTGGAAAGCCTTCTCGAGGTCGTCCGCAAACTGACCGTCATATTTTTCCTGAACCTGATGGATGGGGACGATGGGATCCATGGGGCAGCACGGAATGGCGGCCTTGAAACGGTCGGGGAACTGCATCATGAAGCGCATCGTACATCCGCCGCCGCTGGAGGCTCCGGCACAGAAAAGGCGCGACCCGTCCACCTTACCTTCTTCTATAAGAGTGTCGATGAATGCCATCTGGAGGGCGTTGTTGCGGTCGATCAGTTCTATCTTCTCGGGGAACAGCGAAGCGCTGTAGGAGTAGTTGGGGTTTGCGATGGCGAACATCAGGGCTGCACAGGGTACGCCCTCGGTGGCGAGGGAGACTAAGCAGCGGTTGGCGGTAGCGGCGGTCATAAGGTCCCGGTCATACTCCCCTCCACCTATCTGCCACACCATCAGGGGGACATTGGGGATGACGTTGCCTTCAGCATCCTTGGGAAGGTAGAGCATATACTCCCTGGTAAGGCCGGCGAAGGTGAAACTACCCTTGATGCAATCATCGATTACGGCGATGTGGCTTTCAGCAGCCTGCGCGGCAGTGACGTTGAGGGCGGAATCGGCGCTGCAGGTCAATTCCCAGGGGATATGCCTGAAGAAGCCCTCGGACTTGCCCGCGAGGTTGAACGGAGTGGCGTCGATGCGGAGGGTGCGGCCCTTGCGGGTCAGGACAATTCCGTCGTCAGCGTATTCCTCGGGAGAAGTTCCTGTACGGGGGTCGATGAACGAGCCGCTGGCATTGCCTGTCAGGTCGAAGTCGGCGGCAGTAAGGCCACGGAGGGATGCAGGATTGTTGACGGTGATCTCGATTGCATCTACGAGCATGCCGGTATCACCGACCGAGGTGAAGAGTTCGACCTTCTCTACCTCTGCCTGCGGACGGGCGCATGCGAAAGCCATCAAGGCGACGGCGAAGAGCAGGAAGCGAGGGTTCATAAAAGGCTGTTTCAAAAGTTATTCAGTTTCGTAAAACGTTTACTAATTTACCAACAACAGTAAGAAAAATAAAATGTCGCGACTATCCTGCACAATCATTTAACATCAGAGTAAAAATCAACACGTATAAACGATTTTGTATACGTTTTAAGCCTATCCTTCCTGCCCCTGCTCCTATCATCCATCCTCCCATAATCATCTTGTCCAGGCATCACCTCTTGAATCTTCCATCACTTGGGACGATTTCCAGAGGGGGAGGACGTGTCAGCGGAACAGGAGCGGGACGAAGTGGAGAAGGTCACGACGCCATGAGCGCCAGTTGTGACCGTCGCCGGAATCGTAGTAGGTGTAGGGTACGCCGGCGCGGTCGAGGGCGGACATGAGGTTCTGCGCACTGCGCAGGGCCATGTCGGACGCACCTGCGCCGATCCAGAAGAGGCGGCAACCGGCCTGAGCCACAGGCGCCACGGCTGCATCGGCCGGCGAAGCAGTGTCAGCCTGGGAAGCGGCACCGGGGCCGCGGCGTGCATCCATTATACCCGAACCCATAAAAGCGATGCTTCCGAAAAGCTCAGGGTGATGCTCGATAAGATACATTTCGTAAACGCCTCCCATGGAGACTCCGCAGACAGCCCTCGAGTCACGCTCGCGCATGGCGGAATAGTTTTCCTCGACGAAGGGTATCACATTGCGCATGATATCGTTGCAGAACTCCCCTCCTGTCGAGCCTTCCGGGGTTCCCATCATCTCGAAATGGCTCTTCAGGCCGGGAATCGGATCCATGACATGCGGGCCGGCCAACTGGTTCGGCATGGAATTAACCATGACGACTATCATCGGGACAGCCTCGCCGGAAGCGATGAGATAATCCATTATCTGAGGAAGGCGGCCCATGTCTATCCAGGTATCCTCATCGTCTCCGCCTCCGGGAAACATATATAATACCGGATACGCGCGGGCGCGGGAATACCCATAAGGGAGATAGACCTCGAGCCTGCGTTGCCCGCCGTACTCAGGAGAATCATACCATCGCGTCTCCACGCTCCCCTTTCGCTCGGAGGCATAATCGTATGCGACACTTTCAGGACCTTCCACGAGAAAGGAATTGAAGAATTCGGAATAATTGCACACGACCTTGAGGTTGTTTGGATCGAGCACGCGTACTCCGTCCACTTCGAAATAGTAGAAATAGAACTCGGGCGCCAGGCCGTGTGCCGTATAAGTCCACACTCCGTCCTGGCCCTTGGTCATGGCCTCGCTGCCGCCGAGGCCGTATTCGTTTACTCCGGGGAGGAAATCGCCGTAAACGCGGACCTCCTGGGCCTTGTCAGCCTGGAGGAGGAAAGTGACGTCGGAACCCGAAACCAGAGGATAATACTTGCTCCCCGGGTACTGCGCGAAAGCGCCCGCAAGGGAAAAGGAAAGGGCCGCAGCGACGGCAACGGCCCTTTCAAGGAATCTTGGCTTAACCATCAGAACGGACGTCCAAGGGGTTCGGCTACGATACGGTCACCCATTCCGGAAGCGACCTTGTCATTCTCATCCAGCTTGAACACCATGTATTTGGGATTCTCGCGGGTGAAAGGAGTCCAGGTATTGTCCCCGGGCTTGTTGGGACTGCCGTACTTGGAGAAATTGGTCCAGCAGGTGATCATCTGTTCGGCCAGGTCGTAGTCTCCGGCGGTGAAGGGACGCCAGCAGAAGCGGAGCGACTTGAACATGTACCAAAGCTCTGACGAGTGGAAAGCGCCCTGGAGCACGCCCTGACGGCCGTCGGTGGGCAGCCTGCGGGCGAACTGATAGGCGAAAGCGTCCTTGCCGGCATCCTCGCGGAGGAAGCAGAAGGTGTCGATGCCTCCGGCGAGAACACCCATGTCGTCAAGCGTGGAACCGATCATGTAGGGGACATTGGATATGCGGCCTGCCCGGGCAGCCTGGGGGAAGGTCTCGGGATAGGCATAGCCGTCCACGACGGGGCTGCTGCCCACGCGGACGAACTGCCCGGTCTCCTGACGGTAGCGGTTGGCAAGGCCGAAGATATCCTCCGTGGAGGCGGCACGCATCTTCTCGAGCGTGTCGTAGCCCGCCCAGTCCATAAGGGCCTGGCCGGCGGCCTCGCTGTCAGCGAGCGGCGCGCCGCCCAGTGCAGGGGCGTCGGTCACGCCGCCGCCGCTCTGGATGATGGCACCGCTGATGAGGTCCTTGGACAGAGGCGACGTGATGAGCGTCTGCACGCTCATGGCACCGGCGCTCTGCCCCATGATGGTGATGTTGTCAGGATCACCGCCGAAAGCGGCGATATTGTTCTTCACCCATTTGAGCGCGGCAATCTGGTCGAGCATTCCGTAGTTGCCGGAAACGTGGTGGGGGCTCTCGGCGGAAAGGGCGGGATGCGTGAAGAATCCGAAGATGCCGAGGCGGTAGTTGAACGTCACGAGCACGACACCGTGCTTCGCCCATTCCTCGCCGTCCATCTCGGGCTCGAAGCCCCAGCCTGCGGTATAACCGCCGCCGTGGATCCAGAGCGTTACGGGAAGCTTCTTTGCCGGTTTGCCGGCAGCGGGAGTCCATACGTTCAGATAGAGGCAGTCCTCGCTGAACTCGGGATCGCCGTCAAAGAAGAACTCGGGGGTATATCCACCCGGAGTGTGGGGAGTCTGAACGGCGGGATGTCCGAACGTATCGGCTGTAAGTACACCCTCCCAAGGTTTGACAGGCTGGGGCTCCTTCCAGCGGAGGTCGCCTACCGGCGGCGCCGCAAATGGAATGCCCTTGTAAACGATGACACCGGAAGCGGAGGACTCCACACCCTGTACCTTTCCGCCTTCGATTTCGAGGACGGGATTCTTTTCGACGCAGGACATGAGCAGCGCGAGTGCGGAAACCACAAGGATTATCTTCTTCATTTCGTTGATGGGTTTATCAAAAGAGGCGGCGGGACATACCGCCACCTCCTTTACATTCATTGAAGCATTAATTCCATCCTTCGTTCTGGTACAGACCGTCGGAACCGGTGTTCAGGTCGATGTAGGTCTGAGGGATAGGCCAGAGGTTGAACTTGATCTCTCCGGTATCCTCGGCCCAGCGGCGGGTGTTGGGATACAGCTCGGAAGCGGGGGCGTTGGTGCGGGCGGAATACATTCCGTGATCGTAGATGCGCTTCTTCCACTCGGCGGGCTTCATGCGGAGGAAGGTAGCCCAACGGAACTCCTCGTACAGGAGCTCGCGGCCGCGCTCGTCAAGGATCTTGTCGATGTCCACCGTGCTGAAAGGCACGGCATTGGCGCGGGCGCGTACAGCGTTGACTGCGGCAGTAGCACCGGCAACGTCACCGCCGAGGAGCTTGGCCTCGGCCAGGAGGAAATAAACCTCAGCGGTACGGGCGGCATACTTGGAACGGTAGAAGTTGATGAACTTGCCGAACCAGGAGAAACCGGGATCGTTGGGATCGTAATCCCAGGTGTCGAAAGGAGTCTCCTTGTACCAGATCGGGAAGAAGATACCGGAAAGTTCAGGCGTGTCGCGCTTGATGTGGTTCCAGCCAACCTTCTGCTCGTACAGGGGGTGCTTGTCGTCACAGCACATGAACTCGGTGATCACGGAGATATCCTCAAGGTAGCGGAGGTCCTTGCCCAGGGAGTTGTTGTTGTGCGCGTTGTCCCACTGGGTATAGGAGGCATACCACGTCGGAGTGACCTGGGCCCAACCGGTACCACCGTGGCTTGCAGGACTCATGGCACCACCGTACTTGGCGGAGAAAGCCTTCCAGGGGCCGTCGGCAGCACCAGCAGACTTGTATTCGGTAGCCCACTCATAGTCCTGAAGGGCAGGGGTAAGGCCAAGGGTGTTGCAACGGCGTCCGCCGGGGGTAGGATTGAAGAAGTCACCGCCATTGGCAGCGAAGGTGGCATAGTCGGGAGCGGAGACCATGACCCAGATAGCCTCGGTATTCTGAGGGCTGACGATATTCTGGGCTACGAAGAGGTCGGTGATGACATTGCCCTTGGCGTTCTCGTTGGGAATGCCGTAGTGGGAACCGGTAGCGCCGATGTTGCGGACACCGAAGCGCTGGGTCATCATAGGATGATGGTCGATGACTTCCTGGGCATACTCGGCGGATTTGGAGTAGTCAGCCTTGTCGTCGTTGTTCTCCACACCGCGTGCGAGAAGGGCCTCGGCGAGGTACATGCCGGCGGCACCCTTTCCGGCGCGGCCGTACTCGGAACTCACGTTCCAAGGCAGGGCGGCATAAGCGTCGGTCAGGTCGTCGATGGCGACCTTGTAGGTCTCCAGACGGGAAGCACGCTCATAGGCATAGTTCGGAGTCTCGCCATATTCAACGACAAGCGGAACGCCGCCGAAAAGCTCGGCAAGACGCAGGTAGGAAAGACCGCGGAGGAATTTGGCTTCACCCGCGACGCGGGCCTTCTCAGCCTCGCTGGGCCATTCGACCTCGTCCATCTTGAGGAGTGCGAGGTTGGCATAAGAGACAACCTTGTAGAACTTGTCCCAAAGGCTCTTCGGGAGGGAGGAGGTGGCGGACCATGCAGCGGTGAAGTTGCTCATGTGCTGGTTGGCACCAAGCTGGTACTTGTTGTCCACCATATCGGTACCGGTGAAGGTATTGTAGCAGAGGCCCTGACCCATGGAGCCCGGGAAATAGAGTTCCTCAAACTCGAAGTAGCCGGTCAGAAGCGTATTGATGACCTGGTCGGAGGTGTTGTAGGCATTGGCGATGGTAAGCTGGGCCTTAGGCTTCTCGGCAAGGAACTCCTCGTCGGAAACACAGGAAACAGCGGCCGCGCAAGCGAAAATGACGCCGAGAATATATTTGAATGCTTTCATGTTCTATCGTCTTTTATGGTTGACTACAGAGTGATATTGAGACCTACGGTAACGGCACGGGGAACACCGATTCCATAGCCGCTGCGGTTTTCAGGGTCGCTCATCTTCCACTTCGGAGCGATGTAGAAGAGGTTGCGGCCGGAGAGGGTGAAGCGGGCGGTCCTTACACCGATCTTGTTGGCGAACTTGCTGAGGTTGTAGGACAGAGAGAGGTCCTGAAGACGTACGTGGCCGAAGGAGTTGTACACCTGATACTTGGAGTCGCTGTAATTCGGCTTCGGATAGGTGTTGTTGGGCTCCTGCTTGGTCCAGAACGGGATGTCGAACGCGGAGCAAGCAGCGGTCGTATCGTAGGTGCTGTAGGCGAAGGTGTTGTTGGCGAGGCCGTAACCGCCGCCGCCGAAGATGCCCTGAACGAGCATGTACAGCTGCCAGTTGCCGTATCTGAGCGTATTGGCCCAGGAGAGACGGAAGTTCTCGTCACCGTAACCGAGGATCTGGCGGTCATCCGGAGAAGGATTGTTGGTCTGCTGGCCGTCGATGGTGTAGAAGATAGGCTGTCCGGCGTACTCGCCATCCTGGAAGATACCCTCGGTCTTGTAGCCGAAGATGGTATTGATGGGCTTGCCGATGAACAGGCTGCTGGAGATATCGTCCTGACCGTCACCGTACAGGTCGACGATTTTGTTGCGGTTCATGGTGAACACGAAATCGGAATTCCAGGTGAGGTCGGCGGTCTTTACAGGGATGGTGTTGAGGTTGATTTCGACACCCTTGTTGTCCACACGGCCCATGGTGGCCTTCTGCGAGGTCATACCGGCAGTCATCACAGGGATGTTGCGGTCGAAGATCTGGTCGGTGGTCTTGGAGATGTAGGCATTCACGTCAACGTGGATGCGGCCCTTGACGAAGTCAGCCTCGAAGCCGCCGTTCCAGGAAGTGGTGGTCTGCCATGCGAGGGTAGGGTTGCCGAGGGTAGCGAGCTTCTGGCCCCAGTGGGTAGTGCCGCCGGAGTAGTTGGGGATGCTGCCGCCCTTGGCGACTGCGATGGTGGAAAGGGTTCCGTAAGGTGCAAGGGTCTGGGCACCGTTCTTACCCCAGGAGAGCTTGAGCTTGAGGAAGTCGAGCCAATTGATGCCCTTC
>JAEEGL010206293.1_pt1 | contig 13520 bp, 13 predicted proteins | sample 9134231 | NCBI WGS metagenome assembly JAEEGL01 (sample SAMN16246548, study PRJNA631951) | gut metagenome | biome: gut microbiome; feature: rumen; material: fiber-attached | host: Bos | place: Iran: Karaj | collected 2018-10
GACCGGCGTGCTGCTGCTCATCGGGATCATCCTAGGCACGGCAGTCACGGTCACCGGCCTCATCCTTCAGGACGCATACTTCCGCCTGGATGAGAACCGGCGCTTCTACGGGATCTTCTTCACTGTGATCACCGCCGTCAACCTCGGGATCGGGATCGGAAATATCATCGGCGGGAATGCTGCCGTGGACGGCAGGATCAGTTTTGCAGGTACGGCGAACCTGCTGCTGGGGATCTTCTCCGGGTACGTGCTGCTCCTGCTGCTGATCCAGTACATCCGAGACAGGAAGGAGTATGCTGAATGAAGAATCTGAAGCTGAAAGCCGCAAGGGCATCCTTCGACATGTCGCAGCAGGAACTGGCGGACAGGGTGGGGGTCTCCCGGCAGACCATCAATGCCATCGAAAAGGGAGACTACAATCCCACGATCAACCTGTGCATCGCGATCTGCAGGGTGCTCGGCAAGACTCTGGATGAGTTGTTCTGGGAAGAATAACAGCAGAATACGATGCATGAAAAGGGCGCCGGACAGGGGCCCTTTTCTTTGTCCGGCACTTTACTTTCACTGCCGTTTGCGGTATGATGTAGTGTATTATCGAACATGCGGTATCGCATACCCGGAGGGACAATATGGAAAAGATGCTGAAGCTTCGTGAGCTTCGTGACCATAAGGAAGATTACGCGGACAAGACGGTCGTCATCGCCGGCTGGGTCCGCACCGTTCGCCGCAGCAAGGCCTTCGCCTTCATGGAGCTGTCCGACGGCAGCTGCTTCGGCACCGTTCAGGCCGTCCTCACCCAGGACAAGACCGAGAACTATGAGACTGCCGCCTCCCAGAACGTCGGCGCCGCCGTCATCGTGACAGGTACGGTCGTTCTGACGCCCGAAGCCAGGCAGCCTTACGAGATCCAGGCGGACAAGGTGGAGATCGAAGGTGAATCCACGCCTGATTTCCCCATCCAGAAAAAGCGTCACTCCATGGAGTTCCTTCGTGAGCAGGCGCATCTCAGACCCAGGACCAACACCTTCCAGGCCGTGTTCCGCGTGCGTTCCCTCGCGGCTTACGCCATCCACAAGTTCTTCCAGGAGAGGAACTTCGTCTATGTGAACACGCCCATCATCACGACGTCCGACGCCGAAGGCGCGGGCGAGATGTTCCGCGTGACGACGCTGGACATGGACCATCTGCCCCTGACGAAGGACGGCAAGGCGGATTTCAGCCAGGACTTCTTCGGCCTGCCCGTGTCCCTGACCGTATCCGGCCAGCTCAACGGCGAGACCCACGCCATGGCTTTCCGGGACATCTACACCTTCGGCCCCACGTTCCGCGCCGAGAATTCGAACACGGCCCGTCACGCCGCCGAGTTCTGGATGATCGAGCCTGAGATCTGCTTCGCGGATCTGACGGACGACATGCAGCTCGCCGCCGACATGATGAAGTACATCCTGAACTACGTGGGCGAGCATGCGCCCGAGGAACTGGCCTTCTTCAACCGCTTCGTCGATCCCGGACTGCTGGACCGCCTGGAGCACGTGGCCACGTCCGATTTCGGACAGGTCTCCTATACGGACGCCATCGAACTGCTCTCCAAGGCAGACCGCAAGTTCGACTATCCCGTCTACTGGGGCTGCGACCTGCAGACCGAGCATGAGCGCTACCTGACGGAAGAGCTCTTCAAGAAGCCGGTCTTCGTGTACGACTATCCCAAGGACATCAAGGCTTTCTACATGCGCCTGAACGACGACGGGAAGACCGTCGCGGCGGCAGACCTGCTGGTGCCCGGCATCGGTGAGATCGTGGGCGGATCCCAGAGAGAGGAACGCCTGGACGTGCTGGAGGCGCGCATGGACGAGCTCGGCATGGACAAGGCGCCCTACTGGTGGTATCTGGACCTGCGCCGCTACGGGACCGCCCGCCACGCAGGCTACGGACTGGGCTTCGAGCGCGCCGTCATGTACATCACCGGCATGGCAAACATCCGCGACGTACTGAGCTTCCCGCGCACGGTCAACCAGGCCGCGTTCTGATCGGGACATACTGGGAGCGCTTCCTTTCCGGGAGCGCTCCCGTTTTATGAAAGGGAATGGGAGAGTATCCCGGATTCTTTCCAAAAAAGAGGTTTCATGCTATAATCGTAAAGCATCGAAATGAACGGATACAGGAGATAATCTACAGATGAAAATAGTGATCGCCGGTGACGGCAAAGTCGGTTTCAGCGTGGCGGAGCAGCTCTCCCAGGAGGGCCACGATCTCACGATGATCGACAACAGATCCGAAACGCTGCGTGATTCCATCAATCAGCTCGATATACTCTGCGTACAGGGAGACGTCTGCAACGTGGACGTGCAGATGGAAGCCGGAGTGGACAGCTGCGACCTGCTGATCGCCTGTACGTCCCAGGATGAAACGAATCTTCTGGCCTGCATGGTCGCCCGCAAGCTCGGCGCCGCGCAGACGATCGCCCGTACCCGGAACCCCCAGCACACTTCCATGATCGCCTATCTTCAGGAAGAGCTGGGCGTCACGTTCACCGTCAACCCCGAACTCTCGGCGGCGCAGGAGATCTCCCGCGTGCTGCGCTTCCCCGCGGCGATGCAGATCGACACCCTTTTCGGAGGCAATATCGAGATCGCCGAATACAAGCTCGCCGAAGGGAATCCCATGATCGGGGAGAAGCTGATGGCCCTGCCTCATCTGCAGAAGGGAAACGTCCTCGTCGGCGCCGTACAGAGGGGCGATACCGTCACGATCCCCCGAGGCGATTTCGAATTCAGGGAAGGGGACATCGCGACCGTGATCGCCCGTCCCGAGGAAATGGCAAAGTTCTGTGCTTCGATCAAGATCCTCCGCAACAGCGCGCGCAACGTCATGATCGTCGGCGGCAGCCGCATCGCATACTACCTCGCGCAGGAACTGTCCCGCATGGGCATGCACGTGAAGATCGTGGACATCGACCGGGCCCGCTGCCTGGAACTGACCGAGATGCTCCCCGGCGTGCAGATCGTGCACGGGGACGGAACGGATCAGAAGGTCCTTCTGGAGGAAGGCCTTCTGGAGACGGACGGATTCATCGGGCTCATGGGCAACGACGAGCAGAACCTGATCCTTTCCATGTTCGCGTCCTATTACGGCGTGGAGAAGGTCATCGCCAAAGTCGACCACATGAATTATCCCGAGATCCTGCGCAGGACCGGGATCGAGACGATCGTTTCCCCCAAAGATCTGACCACGAACTCGATCGTCCGTCACGTCAGGGCCATGCAGAACACGCAGGGCAACAACGTGGAAGCCATGCGCCAGCTCGTACGCGACCAGGCGGAGGCGCTCCAGTTCATCGTACGCAGTTCCTTCGACTATCCCGACGTGCCCCTGATGGATCTTCCGCTCAAACCTTCCGTTCTGATCGGAGCCATCCAGCGCAAGGGCCGCTGCTTCATCCCCAAAGGCCGTGACACCATCCGTGAAGGCGACAACGTCATCATCCTGTCCGGCCGGGATTACCAGTTCAAGGATATCAACGACATCTTCCAGGAAAGCGGTCGTAAATAAATGAATTATGCCATGATCTTTCAGACCCTCGGCTACGGCATGGTCGTGGAAGCCGGTCTGATGCTGTTCTCCCTGTTCATTTCCCTGTTCCACAGGGAATTCGACGGGGCCATAGCGATAGGGATCACGATCGCATCCCTTCTTGCGGTCGGGTTCGCCCTGTCCCGCATCCGGACGAAGAGCAGGCAGTTCTACGCCCGCGACGGATTCGCCGTCGTGACGCTGCTCTGGCTGATCTTCGCCGCGTTCGGAGCGCTTCCCTTCGTGATCAGCGGAGCGATCCCCAATTACGTGGACGCTTATTTCGAGATCATGTCGGGATTCACGACGACAGGAGCGAGCATCATCCTGGATCTGGACGCGATCCCCAGAGGACTCATGTTCTGGAGATGCATGACCCAGTGGGTAGGGGGCATGGGCGTGCTCGTGTTCATGCTGGCCGTACTGCCCATGTCCAACGATTCTTCCATGCACCTGATGCGCGCGGAGGTGCCCGGTCCCACCAAGGGCAAGCTCGTGCCCCGCATGCGCTCCACGGCCGTTACGCTGTATCTCATCTACGTCGCCATGAGCATCATCCAGGTCATACTGCTCTGCGCCGGCAAGATGCCCCTGTACGAGGCGATCACTTATACGTTCAACACCGCGTCGACCGGCGGATTCTTCGTCACGAACTCCGCGATCGCGGGATATGACAGCATCTATATAGAGGTCGTCATCACGGTCTTCATGCTGCTGTTCGGCGTGAATTTCTACTGCTACTACCTGATCCTCACCGGAAAATGGAAGAGGGCCTTCGCGAACGAGGAGGTCATCTGGTACTTCGGTATCGCGATCGGCATGATGATCCTCATCGCGGTGACCGCCATCCCGAAGGAGGGGAGCTTCTGGAAAGCGCTCCGCTATTCCTCCTTCACGGTCTCGTCCCTCATGACGACGACGGGCTTCTCCATCAACGACTACAACCTCTGGCCCCAGGTCTCCAGATCCCTGATCATTTTCGTGTGCCTCCTGGGCGGATGCGCCGGTTCCACAGCCGGCGGACCCAAGACCTCCCGTCTCATCATCATGTGGAAATCCCTCCTGAGGGAACTGCGCCTCATGATCCGTCCCCGCTCCGTGGAGCAGGTGAGGATGGACGCCAAGCCCATGGAAGAGGATACGATCCGGGGCACGGTCTATTTCATGATCGCCCACATGTTCATCCTCGCGATCAGCTATTTCCTCGTCGCGTTCGACAACCTCTGCCCGGAGGACACAGTCAGCGCGGTGATCTCCTGCCTCAACAACGTGGGCCCCGGAATTGGTGTCGTCGGTCCCGCGGGTTCCTACGCTTCGCTTTCCTACTTCAGCAAGGTCGTCCTGACGCTGGACATGCTTCTCGGCAGGCTCGAGATCTTCCCGATCCTCCTGTCCGCCATGGCGCTGACCAAGAGGATCCGCTCCTATCACTGAGAAAAACCGGAGAAACGAAACGCGGATTCGTCCGCGTTTTTGTTTTACATTCGGCGCTTTATGCGATATAATGAATTCAGTATAAGCGCAGCGATGCGCACTTGAAGACTGACATACGAGGTGACTAAAAATGGATTGCAAAGCGATCAAAGCGGCCATCGAGAGCGGCAAGACCTCTCTGGGCATCGAGTTCGGCTCCACCAGGATCAAGGCCGTCCTTATCGGCGAAGACCACGCGCCCCTGGCTTCCGGTGCGCACGACTGGGAAAACCGTCTCGAGAACGGTGTATGGACCTACTACATGTCCGACGTCTGGGAAGGCGTGCAGGACTGCTACGCTGATCTGGTCAAAGACGTCAAGGAAAAGTATGACGCCGAACTGACGACCTTCGGCTCCATGGGCTTCTCCGCCATGATGCACGGCTACCTGCCCTTCGACAAGGACGGCAAACAGCTGGCCGAATTCCGCACCTGGCGCAACACCATCACGGAAAAGGCTTCCGTCGAACTGACCGATCTCTTCGGCTTCAACATCCCCCAGCGCTGGAGCATCGCGCATCTGTATCAGGCCATCCTGAACGGGGAAGAGCACGTGAAGGACATCGCCTTCATGACCACTCTGGAAGGCTACGTGCACTGGAAACTCACGGGCTGCAAAGTCCTGGGCGTCGGTGAAGGCGCAGGCATGTTCCCGATCGATTCCACGACCGGCACCTATGACGCCGGCATGGTCGCCAAGTTCGACGATATCCTCGCCAAGCGCGGATTCTCCTTCCGTCTGCTCGACATCCTGCCCAAGGTCCTGAACGCGGGCGATCCCGCAGGCGTCCTGACCGAAGAAGGCGCCAAACTTCTGGATCCCACCGGCAAGCTGCAGGCCGGCATCCCGCTGTGCCCGCCCGAGGGTGACGCAGGCACCGGCATGGTCGCCACGAACTCCGTGGCCGTCCGCACCGGCAACGTCTCCGCCGGAACCTCCGTCTTCGCGATGATCGTTCTGGAGAAGGCCCTGTCCAAGGTCTATCCCGAGATCGACATGGTCACCACGCCCACCGGCAAACCCGTCGCCATGGTGCACTGCAACACCTGCACCTCCGACCTGGACGCCTGGGTGCGCCTGTTCCGTGAACTGCTTGACGCTACCGGCACCGAGATCAGCAAGCCCGCTCTGTACGACATGCTGTACTTCAAGGCTCTTGAAGGCGCCACGGACTGCGACGGCATCATCTCCTTCAACTACTATTCCGGCGAACCCGTGACCGGCACCGACGAAGGGCGTCCCCTCGTCATGCGCAGGCCCGATTCCGCTTTCAGCCTGGCCAACTTCATGCGCGCCCAGCTGTACGCTACGATGGCGACCCTGAAGCTCGGCATGGACATCCTGTTCGACAAGGAGAAGGTCACGATCGACCAGCTCATGGGCCACGGCGGCCTGTTCAAGACCAAGGGCGTGGGCCAGCAGCTCATGGCCGGCGCGATGAACGTCCCCGTAGCCGTTATGGAGACCGCCGGTGAGGGCGGCCCCTGGGGCATGGCTCTTCTGGCTGCCTACGCGAAGAACAAGGCCGAAGGCGAGACTCTCGAGGACTACCTCTCCAAGAAAGTCTTCGCGGACAGCAAGGGAAGCGTCGTAGAGCCCAAGAAGGAAGACGTCGAAGGCTTTGCTCGTTACATCGAGTCCTACAAGGCAGGCATCGACGTGGAGAAGGCCGCGATCAAGGCTCTCCGCTGATCCGATCTCAGAAACTGCATAAGCAAAGGCGGTCCGGCCATCATGGCCGGACCGCTGTTTTTTTCTTTGTTTCAGAGGGAGAGGACGGGACCGTTCCAGATCTTCGCCTCTTCGGGATCGTGGGTGACGACGAGGACCGTTCTGCCCTTCGTCTTCTCCCGCATGTAGGCAAGGGCTTCGTCCCGGGTCTGCGGGTCGAGCCCGCGGAAGGCTTCGTCCAGAACGAAAAGATCGCCCCCGTAGAGCGCGGAGCGCACGATGGCTACACGTCTCCTTTCGCCGCCGGAAAGCGTGCGTACGGGCCTTCTGCCTTCCCTGAAGCCGATCCTGGCCAGTTCCTGACGGATAGTGTCGGGAGAAGCGGAGGGCACGGCCAGACGGATGTTCGTGAGGGCTGTGAAGTCTTCGCAGAGCCTGTCTTCCTGGAAGAGGACGGAGACCTTTCCGGGCACGCCTTCGATCGTCCCCGAATCCGGTTTCTCCAGTCCCAGGATCATGCGGAGGAGGGTAGTCTTGCCGCATCCGGATTCGCCCAGGATGCAGCTGGCCTCGCCTTCGGGGAAAGTGTACGAGAAGTCCTGAAACAGCTCTTTGCCGCCGAAGGATTTGTTCAGATGACGGATCTCGATGCTCATTCGTGGGCCTCCCATCTTGCGTACGCCCAGCGGATCGCCGCGAGGAACGCCTTTTCGAATCCCACGCTCAGGATCACGATGACGACGGTCCAGGCAAGAAGATCGGCCGTCGCGAGGTAGATCTTCGCCTGATACAGCCTTTCACCGATCGATCCGTCCGGGATGCCGATGACTTCCGCCGCGATGCCCGATTTCCACGCAAGGCCGAGAGCAGTCGTGCAGGATGAGAGAAGGAAAGGCTTGATCTGCGGCATGAAGATATAGCCCAGACGCCGCTGCCAGGGGAGACGGTACGTGCGCGCCATCTCAAGGAGCTGCCGGTCCGTGGACTTGAGTCCCTGCAGGATCGCGGAATACAGGACGGGGAAGACCATAAGGAAGGAGATCAGGACGGAAAGTCTCGAGGATGAGAAGAGGACCAGTGCCAGGATGATGAAACTGGCGACGGGAACCGTCCTTACAGCCATGACGTAAGGCCACAGCAGCGTCTCCGTAAAGGGAAAGCGATAGGAGAGGACGGCGAGCAGGGAAGCTGCGCAGGCCCCGAAGAGGAAGCCGAGAAGGATCCTCCAGAGGCTGTAGAACACGGAGGACCAGAAGCCTTCCTCGCGGATCAGCTCCCAGAGTCTGACGCAGACACGGGTCGGTGCGACCAGGAGGAGCGATTCGTTCAGGAGCATGGCGGCACACTGCCAAAGGGCCAGCGCCAATAGGACTGCGCTGGCCTTTTTGATGATGGATTCGGTTTTTGCTTTTCTTGAATTATCCTGCATAGTAGTAGTCGTCACCGGGCATCGCGCCGCCGACAGCTTTGGGGTTCAGGTCGAACAGGACCTTGAAGTATCCCTGGAGAGCCGTCTTCATCTCGTCTCCGGTGATGCACACGAGGTTGCACAGGGGGATCGCTTTCTTGGCGATAGGCGCCTTGACGATGTCCTGCTTCTCCACGAGCTCCGCGGCCGCGTCGACGTTCTCGTTGACCCAGGCAGTGGAAGCGGCGAAGTCCTCAAGGAAAGCCTTCACGGCTTCGGGATGTTCCTCGGCAAAGGCCTTGCGCACGAGGATGCCGGCCGTGATCAGCATGCTGCCGTCTTTGGAGTATTCGTTCCAGGCATCGGTCAGATCGATCGCGGTCGTCAGACCTTCGATCTGGGTGGACGCGACGGTCGCGAAAGGCTGGGGGAGCATGGCGACGCCGGAATCCTGGTTCTTCAGGACAGCGACGACTTCGGTGGGCTCGCTCTTCCATTCGATGGTCACGTCTTTTTCGGGATCCAGACCGGCCATGGTCAGGATGTGGTTCAGGGCATATTCGGGAGTGGCGCCTTTGCCGGTCGCGTAGATGGTCTTGCCGGCCAGGTCTTTCACGCTGCCGATCTCTTCGCCCTTGGCGACGATGTAGATGACGCCCAGGGTGTTGACGGCGATCTGCTGGACTTTGCCTTCCGTGTTGGCATACAGCACGGCGCCGAGGTTGGCGGGTACCGCGACGATGTCAAGTTCGCCCTTGATGAATTTCGGGGTGATCTCGTCCGCGGCGGCTGCCATCGTGAATTCGTAGTCGTTCAGGGTATTGCCCGCTTCGTTATCCTCAAGGAGCTTGACCATGCCGATGGTCGTAGGTCCTTTCAGGCCGGCCAGACGGACGGTGACGCCGGTCTTGGCGGAAGGCTCTTCGGTGGGCTCAGCGGGAACCTCAGTGGGTTCTGCGGGCGCTTCGGTGGCTTCGGGTTCTTTATCTTCAGATGCCGGCACTTCGGTGGCTTCGGATTTGGGAGCTTCCGTTACGGCGGGAGCCTGAGTGGGGTCGGAGACCGCAGGGGTCTGTGCACATCCGGCCACGAGGCCGAGGATCATGAGGATCACAAGGAACAGGGAGATGTTTTTTTTCATATTTTCCTCTTTTCTGGAACCGGATCGCCGATTCCTCGCGTATTGTACAGGAAAGAGGAACATATATGTGTTGCGGATGCAACACAATCAGGAATCTTCTCTGCGGATCGTCAGAAGCCTGAAATGGTTTCGGTCGAAGTCCAGGAAGCCTTCCTGTTTCATCCGTGAAAGCTCTCTGGAAAGGGCGGATCTGTCGGTCCCGAGATAGAGAGCCAGGGAACTCCTGTTCAGGGGCAGATCGAATTCGCTGCCGTGTCTTACGGCGTACTGGGAGAGATAGGTGATGAGTTTGGCGCGGAGCGTGTTCTTGGAGAGCACCTGGATCCTGCGGTTCTGGGCGAGGGCACGGCGCGCGAGCCACGCGATGAAACGCCTGCAGAGCTCCTGCTCCAGGGGGCTCTGGACGGAACGGCGGAGATTCTCGGTCCTGAGCCAGAGGATGCGCACGTCCGTGACCGCTTCGATCATGACCATGGCCTCCTCCCGGAGGAAGCACAGGGATTCCCCGAATGTGCCGCCCGGATTCACCTGCGCCATGATGATGGGCTGCCCGTCGTAGTCGTACATATAGACCTGTACGGAGCCCTCCAGGACGAGCCCGAAGGCGGGGAGGGGATCCCCGAGACGGTTGAGCATATCGCCTTTGCGCGAACTTTTTTCGGAGGCTTCGTAGAATTGGAGGGCCTGCCTGAATTCCTCGTCGGAAAAACCGGAGAAGAGCAGGTGACTGCGGATGACGGATTCGTACATGGTTCTCAGTAAGCGGACCTTCGGCCGCGGGTCGGGAGGGGGAGGATCACTTTCTGCGTCCACGTCCGCCGAAGAGGAGAACAAGGCGCAGCAGCTGGGCGGCGGCTGTCAGAAGGGACGCGACGTAGGTCCAGCCGGCGGCCGAAAGCACGGCGCGTGCGCCGGGGATCTCGTCGCTGTCCAGGACCCCGAGATCGCTCAGATGGGCGAGAGCGCGGGAGGACGCGTCGTATTCCACGGGCAGTGTGACCAGTTCGAACAGAACAAGGAGCGCGTACAGGATGATCCCCGCCTTGACGAGGGGGGAGATGGAGAACAGGATGCCGGCCATGAGGATGATCCAGGAGCCGTATCCCGCAAAGCGGACGACGGGCACCATGGCCGTGCGCACGCGTACGGGAAAGTAGTCCTCCTGATGCTGCAGCGCGTGTCCGGCCTCATGGGCCGCGACGCCGAGAGCGGCGAGCGAGGTCCCCGCATATACGTCCTGCGAAAGCCTCAGGACCCTCTCTGAAGGAGAGTAGTGGTCTGTAAGGGAGCCGGCGACCGGTTCGATCCGGACGTCGTAGATCCCTGCGTCGTTCAGGATCATCCTGGCGGCCTCAAAGCCCGGGATCCCCCTGCGCGAAGGGACCTGGTTGTATTTCCGGAACACCGAGCTGACGCGGGTCTGCGCGATGAGGGAAATGATGAGAGCGGGGATCAGGATCAGCCAGGTCAGATCCGCTCCGTACATGAGTCTGTAGAACATGGACTTCTCCTTTTGTATCAGTGTAGCATAAAAGCGCCCGTCAGTCCAATGCGGGCGCTTTCAGAGCCTATGCCTCAGTCGTTCGTAAGATCGCCGTCTCCCGTGATCGGGATGGGATCGCCCAGATAGGTGGGATCGGGCTTCCGCAGGCAGCGGAACACGTACTCGATCCTCGCGATCTTTTCCCGGGTCTCATAGATGGGCATCTTGGGATAGGTCCTGAGATCCGAAGGCACCCCATAGGCTTCCAGCCCCAGGGCGCGCGCGGTGTAGACCGCGCGGTAGAGATGATAGGTCTGGCTGACGATGACGATCTTTTTCGCCCGGAAGATCTCTTTGGCCCGGTACATGGATTCGTAGGTCGAGAATCCGGCGTGGTCCATGAAGACGTGGGAGGAGGGGATGCCCGCGTCCGTCGCGTAGCGCTTCATGGCGTTGACTTCGTCGTATTCGACGCGGCCGTGGTCTCCGCTCATGAGGAGCCTGTCCGACACGCCCGCCTGATACAGTTCCACGCCGACCTGCAGTCTGTCCTCCAGGATGGGGCTGGGCGAACCATCGTCCCATACGCGTGCTCCGAGCACCAGGATGCAGTCGGGCTTCACTTCCAGCGCCTCTTCGGGAGTCAGGATGGCGTCCTTCGTGGATCCGGTCACGTGCGCGTGCAGCACGCAGGCGCAGACGAGCAGCGCCGCGGCCGTGCATGCGAGGACCGTGAGGACGGTCTTCAGGACCTTTCGTTTGTTTTTCATGGAGCCTGCTCCTTCCTTCCTGATTGAGACGCCGCAGACCCGTTCAGGGTTCCTGTAGGGAGAGAAAAAGCCCTGAGCGGGTACGCTCAGGGCCTGTCGGACCGATTATTTGTCGGGGGCCCAGGTGGGAGCGGAGGGAACGGTCACGATCATGCACTTCTCTTTGAGGAGCATGGCCATGTCGTAGGCGAACTTCTTGATCTCCCAGATGTTGCGCTCTTCCTCGGGCATGGCGCGCCATTCCTGGATCTTCGCGGAGGGAGCGTCCCACATCGCGACCATCTCGGCGCCTTCCAGCAGGTTGACGCAGTATTCGGCGGCGTTGAGGTAATCTTCGCTCGTATGGACGACGGGACGGTGCTGTGCGGCCTTCTTGTCCATCAGCATGTCTTCCACCTGACGGATCGCGAGATAGGCGTGGCCTTCGCGGTTCGGATTCGCGAGGACGCGGCCGGTGCTGCGCTTGCGGAAGAAGCCGAACAGGGCGGCGATGGCGGCGGGATCGCGGATGGTGCCGTCTTCATAGACGAGGCCGTGGACGTCGCCCCAGCCCCTGTTGGTGATGACCAGGTTGAAGAGGTACCAGCCCATGTTGTACTTGTTGCAGTATTCCAGTTCCAGATCGTAGGGATCCGCGCGGCAGATGCAGCCGGTCTCGGACTGGATCATGGGCTTGCCGAACTTGATCGACTGCTGATGGGCCCATTCGTAGGCCGCGCCGATCTCTTTGCGGGTCGGCAGATAGTCATGGAAGGAGAGGACGTCCACCCAGTCTCCGGTGATCTCGTTGTAGTCCGTGATCACGTGGCCGATCGTGATGGGCGTATCGGGATCGTACTTCTTGACGGTCTCGCACAGGCGCTTGACGAAGGCCCAGATCTCGTTCAGACGACTCTGCTTGATCTCCTCGGAGGGAGCTTCGCCGATCCAGTCGGAGCAGCCGGGTTCGTTGATGATGTCCCACATCAGGAGTCCGGGTTCGCCCTTCAGGGTGTCGACCATGTCCTTGACGTATTCTTCGATCGTGACCCACTCTTCTTCGGTGTAGGTCGCCTTGTCCAGTCCGTTGCCGTTCCAGAAGATGGGCATCGTGGAGACGCCGTATTTCCAGCATTCGGATACGTAGTATTTGAGTTTCTTGCAGTAGCCTTCCCGGTCATCCAGCCAGGAGGGGAACATGCGGCGCATCTGGGCGGCGTTCACGCCGGCCGGGGGATTCCTGCGCACGGGAGCTGAGAGCCAGATACGGGTGGAGTTAAGGTTCAGCCGGTTCATGAAGCCCATATCGCGCTTCAGGATCTCGGGATCGGTGACCATATGGTGGTTGACACCGCGGATCTGAGAATAATCCTGCATGAGAATACCTTCCTTTCGAAATGTGTTTGTTTCTGAAAAAAGTATACCTTATTTCCTCCGCACTTGCAAGAATTGACGATTTGCGGTATGCTGAATTCATGATATCGCGAAAAGAGAAACGTCTGTCTGTACTCTTCTTCGTTCTAGCGGCCGCCTGGATGGCCGTCATTTTCTTCCTGTCGGCCCAGGACGCGGGAGAGAGCGGGGAAACGAGCGGACGGGTCGTCGGCATGATCGTCAGGATCTTCAGGCTGGATGCGGAGAAGCTCGCCGGGATAGGCGGGACCGAGACTCTGGACTCCTGGATCCGCAGGCTCGCCCATTTCACGGAGTACGCCCTGCTCGGTCTGCTCCTTGTTCCTGCCTGGCGTTTTTCAGGGCTACGCTTTGCCGGAGCCATGGCCTGGGGCATCGCGTCGCTGTGGGCCGTTCTGGATGAAGTGCATCAGGCATTCGTCCCCGGACGGGCGTGCCAGTGGCAGGACATGCTGACAGACAGCGTGGGAGCGGCTCTGGGAACGGCGGTCATGCTCCTCATTCTTTTCGCTGTCGGAAGGAGAAAAAACAATGCGTCTGAAAGTCACGTCCAAACAGAATAACGCGAGGTTCTGCTTCGTCTGCGGGGTCGAGAACGACGAAGGGCTCCA
>JAEEGL011181651.1_pt1 | contig 13520 bp, 3 predicted proteins | sample 9134231 | NCBI WGS metagenome assembly JAEEGL01 (sample SAMN16246548, study PRJNA631951) | gut metagenome | biome: gut microbiome; feature: rumen; material: fiber-attached | host: Bos | place: Iran: Karaj | collected 2018-10
CAATCCCCAATCCCCAATCCCCAATCCCCAATTTACAATAAAATAAATAGTTTCACGGAATTTTTAAATTTTTTAAAAATTTAAATTTTAAATAAAAAAAAAAAATATTTCCCTGTCATTAATTATAGATAATAATATTGAAATATAATATTATGAAATAAAAATATTTTTTTTGAAAAACAAAAGTTTTAATGAAAAAAAAATATATAAGGATAAATATCTATATATTAAATAATTTTTTTATGATTTAAATAAAAAAAAAGTTAAAAAAAATCAGAAGAACAAAACTTACATTTCATTTCTGAATTTTCACTAATTTCATTTAATTTTCCACAAAAGTTACAATTAATAACACATTTTTCCATATCAACATCTTTATTATTATTATTATCATCTTTATTGTCTTCATATTTATATAATATAATTTTTTCAATATTCAAATTTTTATCATTAATATTAGTTTTATCTAAAACAGAATCTAAAATTAAAATTTCTATGATTTTATTTTTTTTTAAAGAATAATTCATTTCATAATCAATAAAAGGAGGATAAGTTAAAATTACTTCACAATCAATTTTAGATATAAAAAAATATCTTGTTAAACTTTTACAGATTTCTTTATTTTTAAATTTGTCATATTCAGCTATATTTCTTGTTATATTTTTTGTTAAAGAATATTTTTTTAAATAAATATTAAAGTCATTTAAATTAAATTGATAATTTATTTCTTCAGGAATATATTGAATTTCAGATTTATATAGTTTAATATTATCTTCAATTTCATCTAAAAAAATAATACGTTCAAATATAGAAAACATCTTTTGATTAATAATTTTTTCATTAATTAAACTATATTTTTCTTTTGATTTCTTTATTAATTCAATTACTTCTTTTGCATTTATTACATTTTCATCTTCTATATTTTCTTTTAATATTTTAGTTTTTTCAATCACACCCTCAGTTCTATCAATAAAAAATTGAATAAAATTATTATTAAAATTATATAAACTTGGTAATAAATTTAAATAATAAAAAACTCCTTCTGATTGTAAAAGAAGTTTAAAAAAAATTTTTGATATAATAATAAATTCTTTATTTGAAGAAAATAAAGTAGAAATTTTTTGAAGAATAGTTTCTATTTCATTGTTAATTATACTAACAAATTTATTAGAAAATTTATTTTGTTCAAAATTCATTATTGGAATTCCTAATAAAATTTCATTTTTAATTCTTGCATTCACATCAGTACTCTTATCAATATTTAATATTTCAAAAATTAAATTTAAAGATTCAATTGCTTCATTTATTGAAGAAATATTATTTATTTTTTTCTCCGCAATATATCTTAAAATATTATTTATAAAATCTTTATCTAAATTAATGTTACTTTTATTTTCATCAATTAAAAAAATTAATTTCCCAAGAAAATAATTATTATAATTATTTTCAATTACTTTTTTATAAAATTTATCACATTTAATGCATTTTATATCAATATCAGATAATTTTTTATTTTTTGAAAATTCAAATAAAATAGGAATTAGTTCTATTAAAGGTTCAAATTTTCCTTTAATGTTTTTCATAGAAGTTCTATTATCTTCTTTATAAATTGGTGATTCTTCTCCTAAAATAAAATCAATACATTTACTTATTAAATTATTATCAAAAAAATATTCTTTTAAAGTTTCACTTCCTTTAATTAAATTTAATAATAATAAATTATAATAAAACATACAATTCCATTTTTTAGATAATTCAACAGGAATAAATGAAAGAAAATAATTTATAATATTATAACTTTTTTCTATATTTATTTCTTTTTCTATTGATAAACAAAGAGATTTTGATATATAATTATTTATTGAAATTCCTAATTCTTTATCTTGTACAAATAAAAAAGAATTTATTATTATTTCTTTATTTGGTTCTAAATAATTTTCTATAAATGAAGATAAAAAAATTGGTGAAATATTATATAATTCAATTAATATATTTATTATTTTTTCTAAATTTGATTTAAAAAATGATTTCGCTAAAATTGAAAAGATAAATGAATTTATTATATTAATATATTCATTTATTTCTTTTACTTTTGATAAATCATTATTTAAAATTTCCTTAATTTCTAATAAAATATTTTCAATTAAATCATTAAAATTTTGACTAAATATTTTTTTATCATTTCCAAATTTAAAATTATCTTCTTGTATTTCATCAATAAAAGGAGCATTAAAATTTTCATTTTCTTTATCAATATAATCAATAGCATCTTCATAATTAACTAATTTAACATATTCATTAGTTTCTTTAATAAAAACAATTTTACCTTCTTTATCAATTTTTTTAACATTTTCAATAACACTTTTTTCATTCTCAAATTCTTCAATATCTTCATTATTAAATTTATCATTTTTAAAAACTTCAATAAACACAATATTTTTAATTTTTTTTTCATAAATTAACATATAAGCACTACAACCATATTCATCATTATTATTATTAATTTTTTTAATTCCTCCAAACATATCTTTTTCAAAATTTAAATTTATATTTTCTGCAACTTCCATATCATTAAATTTAATCCAAGGATTTTCATTTTTTATTTTTGAATTAATAAAAGAATAATAATGACCATATTGTGCTGTTCCAGAATGAACAATAACTCCAATTAAATTGTATTCATAATTTTCATCATTTTTATTCTTATTATTTTTATCTATTGTATAATTTTTTATATTTATTGTTTTCTCAAATTCAATTCTTGAATTTATTTTTTCTAATTGAAATGTTTCATAATTAAATTTATTTCTTTGTAAATGAATAATTAATATATTTGGTAAATATTCTAATAAAGTATTTTTAACATGAGTTATTTTATTTTTGCATTTATCACATTTATAATCTTCAATATTTTCTTCTCCGATATATTTATTTAAGCAATCTTTTAAATTAAAACAATTAGAAATATCTAAAGAAATATCATAAATTTTTTCTTTTCTTGTATTAACATTTTCACAATTAGCATTTTTACATTTTAAATTAGTAGAAGAAATCCCAACAAAAATACTATTAATTAAATATTTATATTTAGTATTTTTTAATAAATTTTCAATTTGATCCATAAATCTTAATAAAAATTCTTGAGCATCACATTGAATATTAATATTAGTAGGATTACCATCATAATCTTTAAAACTATAAACAAAAGTTTCAGGAGAATAAAATTTTCTATCAGAATAATTTAAATAATAAAACATTTTTTGTAATTGAAAAAGTACATTATCTTCATTTTCACAATTTACTTCTGTTGTTAATATTATTTTCTTAAATAATGGTATCATAAAAAATTGTTGAATTACACTTATCATATAACATATTGAACATAAATTATGAATTCCTAAATACCCTTTTTTTGATTTACTTTCTAAATTTGGATTATAATTTTTCTCACTTTTTTTTATTAACGATAAATAATTTTTTATATTTTTTATTTTTGCTTCTGAAAAAAATATCTTTAAATTTATTTCTGGATTTAAACTTATTAAGATTCTTATTATTTCAAATAATGTTTTATTATATTCTTTAGATTGATAATTTATAAAATTTTTTTCTTTGTCTAATATAAAATCATTTATTAAATAATTGTTTATTAGAAATTTTAATATTTTTTCATTTTCAAAATTTTTTATTATTACATTATCTCTTTTAAAAATTGAAAGAATATCTTTTATTATTTTTAAATAATCACATAATATTTCTTCAGAAGGAATATTTTCTATATTTACTAATACTTCAATAAAATTATTTAATATATTATTTAATTCTTTTTTATTTGATTTTAATCCTATTGTAATTATATTTTCATAAAAAGAAAATAAAAATTTTATATTTTTCATTTTAGACATTAATTCTTTATTTAAAATTTCTTTTCTAATTTTTTCTTCAAATTTAACTAAATCTTTTTTTTGATCTTCTGAAATTTGATTTAAAATTAATTTATTTGAAAAAGAAAAAAAATTACATATATCAAAATCTTCTTTATTTAAAGAAAGAATATTATTTAAATATTCTTCAAATATTTTTATTTCATCTTCAATATCAATAAACAAAATAATTGTAATTAATCTTACTAAAATTCTTATAATATCTTTTAATTCATTATAAGCTTTTTCATTATGAGATAAACTTTGTAAAATTAGAAAAATATTTAATAAAATATTATTAAGTGATAACTTAATTAAAATATCTTCTTGTTTTTCATTAAATTTTAATTCATATTTTTTTATTTCTTTTTCTTCTTCATTTTCATTATTATTTTGAAGATAAGAAAAAAAATTTTCATCATTTATTATTTTTACTATGCAATTATATATTATTTTAATACAAACTGAAACAAATTGAATAAAAGAATTTGAAAAATTTTTATCATAATAATTTAAAAAATCATTAATTAAAAGTTCCAGAGAATTATTTATAAAATTATTAATTAATTCTTTATTTTCATCTTCATTTTTTTCTAAAATTGATAATAAAATTTGATAAGAATAATTTTTAACATTAACATTATTTTCTTTAATTAAATCTTCAAAATCACATTTTAAAATATTATCATAAATAACTTTATTAGTTTCAATCATTTGAATTATTTGATAAGCTTTTTCACTAATAATAAAATTATCATGATTCATTAAATCAAATATTTTATCAAAATAATTTTTATTAACACTTAAAAAGCTTCTAGGCATAAAATTTGGTTTTTCATTTTCAATATAATAAATATTAGAATCTTTATTAATAATAGAATCACATTTTTGTAAATCAAATCTATAATCAAAATTGAAAATATGATTCCAACAAACATTTTCATTTTCATTAATTAAATCAATATAATATCTAATATATTCTTTAAAAGATAATTTATCATCTTTATCTCTATCATAATTATGAAACACTTCATTAATGTAATTTTCAGAATTATTCACATCTAAAGTAGCATTTTGAATGTATTGTCTAAATATATCTTTATCAATAAATCCTTTATCTGAATATTGATAAAATATTTCTGTAAAAACTGCATTTGCTCTGTCACTTAATAATACTTTATTTTCAGTTAAAGGATATTTTTCTATTAATTCAAATATTTCTTTATTTTTACTTATTACAAATATATTAAATTTATTTATTTCTTCATTATTATTTATTATCGAATATAGTAAATTTCCATTTAGTTTATTTTCTATTTTATTTGAATTTATATTTAATGAAAGTAAAATTAAAGGAATATTTAATTCTTTTGATATTTCTTTTTTTAAATCATATATTGTTGAATTATTATATAATTTACCAATTAAGTCTAAATCACTTTTTGGATTATTATAAAATAAATTTTGAATTTTTATATTTATTCCTATTTTTTTTATTGATTCACTTTCATGAGAAATTACATTTCCAGTTCCATAAAATTCACTATAATAAATTAATGATAATATAACTTCTAAAGTTCCTTTAATATTATTTTCATTTTTTAAATCTAAATATTTGAAACAATATTGTATTAATTCATCCCAAATTTTATATCTTTCTTCAGGAGTAAAATTCCTTAATTTAAAATTAGATATTAAATTATCTATTAAAGAACTCATTGAAAAATTTATTATTATATTCCAAATAATATTAAAATGAGTATATTCAATTGGATTTAATTTTGCTTCAATATTTGTTTCTTTAGTATTTAAATCAATAAATAAATTATAAAAATATTTTATTAAAGTTTCATCTATTAAATCTTTATTTTCTTCATTTAAACAAAACTCTTGTAATTTATAAAATAATTCTTCAATTGTAGGATAAATATCAATAAATTGTTTTTTATGTAATTCATTTATCCAATTTAAAAATTCTTCTTGATATTGTTTATTTTTATTATCAAAAACAAAGATATTAAAAAATTCAATTATTCTATTTTTACTAATTAAACCTTTAAATTCACTAATATTAATAATAATCATAACACTTTGTAAAATTTCAATATTAAAATTATTATTTGTATTTAAAGAAGTTTTACAATAATCAATAATTTTTTCAATGAATTTATAACTTCCTTTATTTTTAGTGAAAATTTCATAAGATAATTTATAACAAATATCTTTATGAAATTTATCATCAATTGAAGTAAATAAATTAGCTAAAAATTTAACTAATAAATTAATATTTGTTTCATCATTATATAAATCTTCAGTTAATTTATTAGCATAAGTAATATATAAATAAGTCATAATAGGTAATTCTTTTGCATTTTGAATAACAGAACAAAAATTAATCATATAAGAATATGTATCTTCATTATCTTTTAATATTAAATAATTATATAAATATTCTAAAACCTCATTTGCTATTTTTTTAAAAGTAGTATAGCAATTTGTTTTTGATGTTATATTCGTTAATAATATTATATCTTGTTCAGTTAATTGCTCATAAGTTATTGATGTTATTTTATTTATTATACTTATTAATAATTTATATGACATTTCTTCTGAATTTTCTTCTAAAATCGAATATAATGAATTTAATATATATTTATTATTATTTTTATTAGATAAAATATAATTGTATATTTTATCAATATCTCTTTGCTCAATTAAATTTAATTTAAATAAACTTTTAAAAATATCTTCTCCTTTTTTTAATAATTCAACATGAATATTTATATCATTAAATAATAAATCAATAATATCACCTTCTTCATTATTTAATAAAAAGTGAGACATTTTTAGAATTTTATCATTAGGAATTTCATCTTTTGAATTATATTTAAGTGAATTAGATATAATATTTAAACCAAGAAGTTTCTTTTCAAAAATATCATTAAATTTAAAACAATTATATCCAAATTCTATTTCAAAAGGACCTATAATTGGATCAATATCAAAATCATAATATGCAAGAAACATTATTTCTCTTATTCTATTAAATAATTTATCTATTTCAACTTTTGAAAATTGTTTATTTTTATCTAAGGAAAATTTATTTAATATTTTTATAAAAGAAGGAATTAAATTATTAGGAATATAATCTTTCATAAAATGAACAGATAAATTTTTAAAAAATAAATAAATATATTCAATTGACATAACAATATATTCTAAAGGAGTATTTTCATTAATAGTATTATTATCAATTATTTTACTAATAAAATAATTACATATATGAATAAATTCCATTGAATAAATTTTATCTTCATTATAAGGAATAATATAATTATTATTTTTAAAAGGAATATGCATATTATTTTCATTAAAATTAACATTATGAAAAGGACTTTTAGGATACATTTCAAAACATCTAATTTCAAAAGATTGAGAATTAAATTTTCTGATTTTTGGATTATAAATATTAAAACTTTTATTATATTTATAATCATAACCATAACTAATTTTATCTTCAATATTATCATATTGAAAACATACTGTTATTGTTTTTTTTAATCTTCTTACAACACTACTTTTCATCCAATTATTTCCTATATCTAAACAATCTATTAAATCATCTTTTTTTAAATTTTCTCTCCATTCAATTTCTCCTTCTTCTGAAAAAGTATTTTTTGGTTTTATTTTATATGAATTTTTTTTTAAAAGAATTATTTTATTATCATATAATAAACTAATTTTTATTTGATTACCATTCATTGAAATTATTTCTCCTTGAGTCCATATATAATTATTATCATCATCATATAAATAATCAACTATTTCTTTTTCTTTATATTCATATTCTTCTATTGGGAAATAATAATTATAATATTTATCAAAAAGATCATTTAAAGAATTAATTGAAGATGATTGAATATAAAACAGACTTTTTATTGAAAAAATTTTTGATAAAAAATTTAATTTTAAAACATCTTCTGGTTTAAATTTCATTGATGTAAATAAATCTATAAAATATTTAAAAAAATCAATTTGAATTGATGTTGATATTGTGTTATTAAGTAAAAAAAAAAATAATTCATCTAATTGTTTAAATGTTATTATTTTATTTTGAATAATATTTTCTATATTTAATTTTATATATTCTATCATATTTTCTAAAGCTTTTAAAGTTTTTTCATTTCTTAAAATTTTTATTAAAGAATTGAAATTTAATTCTTCATTTTCTTTTGACATTTTTTTTATTATAATACAAAAATTTATTTTTATCCTTTAAAATATTAGAATTAATATATCATTAATTAATTAAGATTTATAATATTGTTTTTAAAATAAAAACTTTTACTTATATAAATTTTGATTGAGAAAAGATAAAATTATATTTTGTTTAATTTAAAAATTAGTGATTTACTTTATAATTTGGCTGAAAAATAAAAATTAATAAATTAAATTTAAAATAATAGTTTATTAATTATGTAATATCTAATATATTCTCTTTAAAGAAAAACCTAAAAAAAGTAAATTTTAAATAAATATAAAAATAAATTTCCATTAAAACAAATATAAAAAATATAAAAAATAAAAAAAATAATTTAAAAGATAAATAAATTTTTTAAAGTTTTCCTAAGAATAAAATCAATAATAATTATCACAAAAAAATTTATTTTTTTCCAGAAATTAATTTTTCAGCTAACTCTTTTCTAGCTTCTAATCTTTTTTTTTCTTCTTCAGTTTTATATTCTATTTCTTTTTTTTTTCTTTCTTCTCTTTTCATTTTTAAAATCATTTCTCTATATTGTTTCATTTTTTCAATTCTTTCTTTTTCAATTTCATTAGTTTTTTTTTCTAATTCTTGATTAGCATCTTTTTTTTCAATAACACTGACTTTCTTATTAGAAAATTTATCTTCTAATTCACTATAATTACTTTTAGTATAATTACTTTGATTATACATTCCAGAAATAAAATCTCCTTGTTTTTTTTTAATTGGATTTAATTTATCGCTTTTATCAAAAAATGAATTTTTAATTGGTTCATTAGGATTTCTCATTGCATTATTTTCTAAACTTTTTTTAATTAAAGAAGCAGCATTTTCTTTGATTGGTTCCTTATTAATATTTTCTTTCTTACCAAAATTAATATTTGCATTTCCCATATTTACATTTTTCTTATCATCATTATCATCATCTAATAAAGAATCAAATATTGGATCTTCATTTTTAATAATATTATTATTATTTTCTATTTTAACATCTTCTTCTTCTTTCTTTTCTTTATATTTTTCAACTTGTATTGTTTGTGTTAAATTTTCATCTTTTTTTTTAGTTATTGGAATATCCTTTGTGTTTGGATTTGGAGTTGGATTTTCACTTGTTATATTTTCATAAACTTCATAATTCTTATTTGGAGTTACAAATTCATAATTTTTATTTTCCTCATTTGTATATTTTTTATTCGGATTAATTGATTCTAAAGGATTATCTCTTTTCTTTTGAAAAAAAGGATAAACAGGATCATGACCTTCATATTTTTTGATTTCTTCATTTTGACTTTGTGTAATAGGAAAAGCATTATAATCATCATTATTATCAATATTATTATCTTTATTTCCTATTTTTTCTTTTACATTAATATCCTTATATGTTTTTGGCTTAGGAGTTGGAGTGTTTTTATTGATATTTTCATTTATTCCAAATTGAGAATTTAAAGCATTTATTTGACTTCCAAATCCTTTTCCAGAAGATTCAAATTTTGCTTCTTTTTTTACATTTACTCCCTCTTCTTTAACATTCAGATTACTTGATAAATTAATATTCACATTACCAATATTACTTTTATTTTCTAATTTTTTATTGTTATTATTAATATTATCATTTTTTTTAATATTTTCATTTTTTTTATTATTATTATTATCATTTTTATTACCACCACCCATAGTTTCATTTTTTTTATTAAAATTATTATCATTTTTATTATTATTATTAACACCTTCATTTTTTTTATTAATATTATTATCATTTTTTTTATTATTATTATTGAGATTTACATTTTCAACAGGTTTAGGTAAATTTTTATTTTGAGATTCAAGTATACTTAATTTAATAGCTCTTTTTAAATCTTCTTCTTCAATAGCGGCAATCCTTCTTTTTTCATCTTCTAAAGCAAGAGACATTTTAATAGCTTGTTGCATTTCTTTCTCAGAGAATTTTTTTTCTTCTTTTTTTGCAGCATTTTTTTTATTTTTTTCTCTTTCTTTTTCCATTTCTTTTTCAACCATAGCAATAATTTGATAATTTCTTTTAGTCATCATAGCTTTAAAATAATTAAAATTATTGAAAGCAATTAATTGTTCAAAATATTTTTTATTTTTGTCATCTTCTAATCCTTTCTTTGCAGCTAATAAAAACATTTCTTCCGTTATTTTTGATTCATTACATAATTTTTCTAAAAGATTATCAATTAACATTGTAAATTCATTAAATAATCCTCCTTGTTCAAAAGTATTTTCTTCTATGTCTAAAAAATTATTACAATTTTGATCTATGAAATCCTTTATTTGATTTCGGAATTCAGGGCTTGATACTTTTTTCAGAACATATTTATATACTTCATCTACATTTTTAGGTTCAGACATTTTTGGTCTATATATATATTTTTTTTATATATATATATATATTTTTTGTTGTGTTTTGAAATTATTTTATTATGATATTTAATTTATATATACATTCAATTAAATAAATAAAATAAATCTTTAAATATATCTTTTAAAAAAAATTTAATTTTTATTATTTTTTTATTCTTTTTTATTTTTGTCTATTTCTTCAATACCTTTTTTTATTTTTTCTTCAATAATAAATTTATCTTTTATTTTTTTTTGATTTTCTTCATTTTGTTTTTTTAATAAATTATTTTCTTCAATTAATTTATTATTTAATTGATTTAATTCATTAATTTTATTTTCTAATTCTTCTTTATTTTTTAAAAATTCTTGATTTTTAAAATTTATTTTTTTTTCTAATTCTTTTTTATTTTTTTCATTTTCTTCATTTAATTGTTTGAATTGCTTTTTTAATTCATTTAATCTAATTTTTAAATTAGAATTAATATTATTATTTTCTTCTATTTCTTTAATAAAATTTTCTTTTTTAATTTCATTTTTTTTAAATTCTTCTTCTAAATTCTTTTGTTTTTCTTTATTATCATTTTCATATTGTTTATAAAATAAAATATTACTTTTAAGTTCTTTTTCCATATTTTTTATTTTTTCTTGATTTTCTTTTGGAATATTTGCTTTTTTTTCTAAAAATGGTTTTTCTTCTTCATTATAAATTTTATTTAATTCCCCATATTTTTCATTTTTAATTTTATAATCACTAATTTCTAAATTTAATTTATTTTCTTCTTTATTTAATTTTTCTTCTTTTTTTTGTATTTCATATTCTTTTTTTTCTATTGTTTCTTTTTCTTTTTTATATTTATTTTCATCTTTTAATTTCTTATTTAATTCATTTATTATATTTTCTTTTTCTTTTATTTTTTCATTATAATGTAATAATCTAATTTTTTTCTTTTCTAATTTTTTATTTATTGTATTTTTCTTTTTTTCAAGTTTTTCATTTTTATTTTCTTTTTTTTTACAATTATTTTTTGAATTAAAATATTTAGAATTTAATTTCTTTTTTTCTACAATCAATTTTGACAAATTATTTTCCAATTTTTCAATTTCTTTTTCTGAATTATAAATCTTTAATTTCATTTCATCTAAATGATAACTTAAATTTTTTGCTTCAAAATTTTTTAAATCCAAATATTGATTTAATTTTAGAAAATATTCTATATTTTCTTCTTTCTTTTTTTTCTCTAATTTTTTTTTTATTTTTTTTACTAATTCTTTATAATTTAATAATTGCTTTTTTAAAATTTTTATTTTTAAACTTTGATTATTTTTTTCATTTATTATTTCTTTTATATTGCTTTCACTTTTTATTCTTTTATGAATTATATTATCATCATCATTTTCTACATTTGAATTAGAATTTTCTGTTTTTGTTTTTTCATGTTTTTTCTCATCTTTTTTTTTATTTTTAATATTAATTATTTTAATTTTTATTGACTTTTTATTTTTATTTTTCTTATTTTCTTCTTCATCATTAAATTTCATTTCTTCTTCTTCTTCTTCTTCTTCTTTTTTTTCTTCCTTTTTTTTTTCTTCTTCTTTTTCAGTATTTGCTAAAAGTAATTCAATTATTTTTTTAAAATTTTCATTGTCTTTTGATAACTTATCAAAATTCCAATTTAATTCTTTAATTTCTTTTTTTTTCTTATCAATTTCACATAAAGTATAATATATTTCTAATTTAATTCTATCAATATCTGGATCTTTTCCTTCAATAATTTTCTTAGGTTTAACTTTAATAATTCTTGGAATTTTTTTAGCTTCTTCTTCTTCTCTTAATTTTCTTAATCTTTCCTCTTCTTCTTTTAATTTTCTTAATCTTTCTTCTTCTTCTTCTCTTAATTTTCTAAGTCTTTCTTCTTCTTCTTTTCTCTTTCTTTCCTCTTCTTCTCTTAATTTTCTTAATCTTTCTTCTTCTTCTTCTCTTAATTTTCTAAGTCTTTCTTCTTCTTCTTTTTTCTTTCTTTCTTCTTCTTCTTTTAATTTTCTTAATCTTTCTTCTTCTTCTTTTTTCTTTCTTTCTTCTTCTTCTCTTAATTTTCTTAATCTTTCTTCTTCTTCTTTTTTCTTTCTTTCTTCTTCTTCTCTTAATTTTCTTAATCTTTCTTCTTCTTCTCTTTTCCTTTTTTCTTCTTCTTCTTTTTCTCTTTTTAATCTTTCCTCTTCTTCTTTTAATTTTCTTAATCTTTCTTCTTCTTCTTTTCTCTTTCTTTCTTCTTCTTCTTTTTCTCTTTTTATTCTTTCTTCTTCTTCTTTTTTTCTTCTTTTCTCTTCATTATAATCTAAAGTTTTAATCATAAAATCTTTAAAATAATTAAAACTATTAATAGAATTTAATCGCAGAAAATGGTCTTTTATTTCTTTTTTATCATCATTAATTCCTTTTTCAACAGCTTCTAAAAAAATATCATCACTAATTTTTTTTTCTTTACAGAATTCTTCAAGTGAGTCATTAATAATTTTTCTGAAGTCTTCAAATAATTTTCCTTGTTCATGTGTGTTTTCTTCTTTTCTTGTGAAAGAATCACAATTTTCATTGCAGAAATTTATCATTTTTCCTCTAAAATTTTCACCAGATAAAAAACGATACAAACGAACTTTTGCTTTCTCAATTTTCTTCTCTTTTTTCTCTTTCTTTTCTTCTTTTTTTTTCTTTATTAATTCTTCTTTTTTTGTTTCCTCTTTTTTTGTTTCCTCTTTTTTTGTCTCCTCTTTTTTTATCTCCTCTTTTTTTGTCTCCTCTTTTTTTGTCTCCTCTTTTTTTGTCTCGACTTTTTTTGTCTCGTCTTTTTTTAATTCCATTATATTTGAAAAATAAATAGACTTAACATAATAAAAATTATTATATTTAACTTTAAAAAATTGTATTATTTTTAATTTATTCTTTATTTAATTTAATTATGAATAAAATTGAA
>JAEEGL011593130.1_pt1 | contig 13520 bp, 8 predicted proteins | sample 9134231 | NCBI WGS metagenome assembly JAEEGL01 (sample SAMN16246548, study PRJNA631951) | gut metagenome | biome: gut microbiome; feature: rumen; material: fiber-attached | host: Bos | place: Iran: Karaj | collected 2018-10
ACAGAAGCGTTTCCTGAGATAGCTACACAACCAACGGACTCACCGTATGTGGTGTTGGGGCAGCCACCGAAGAAAGCACCAACCATGGAACCTACACCGTCACCAAGGAGGGTTCTGTGAAGACCTGGCTCCTCAAGAAGGTCGGATTCAATAATGGAAGAAAGGTTTTTGTGGTCTGCGATGTGCTCTGCAAATACTACGAATGCTACGGGAACATAAGCTGCCGCAACTGTTCCGACATATGCGGGAGTAATCTCGGAAAGACCCTTGAATGCTGTTACAAATGTGAATTCGGGAACCCACTTCATGTTTTCAAATGCAGCAAAGTTAATTACCATCAATGCTTCATTTCCTGTTGATTTACCAATCACGGTAAATATTGCTGCTACAATATATCCTGCGCAAATACCGATAATGAAAGGAATCATCTTAAGCATTTTTTTGCCGAATACCGAACAAATCATGGTAACGAAAAGTGTTACGAGACCACATACAATGCATACATATGTGGAAGTAGTCTTACCGCTTCCGAGAACATCGCCTACAGCATTACCTGCAAGTGAAAGTCCGATGATTGCAACTGTAGGTCCGATAACTACTGCGGGCATAAGCTTATTAACCCAGTTAACACCTACTGCCTTAACGATGATGGAAATTACTACATATACAAGACCTGCAAAGAAAGCACCGAGAATGATACCGGCGAAGCCTGCCGCTGCAGAAGTAGCCCCTGCAAAAGCAGCTAACATTGAACCTATGAATGCGAAAGAAGAACCAAGGAATACGGGGCTCTTGAATTTAGTGAAAAGAAGATAAACGATAGTTCCTACACCTGCTCCGAAAAGAGCTGCCGATGTAGACATGTAAGTGTTGCCCAAAACACCTGCAATACCTTCATTTGAATTGATAATTGCAGGAACAGCGATTGTGGCTGCCAGAATAGCAAGCAACTGCTGTAGTGCAAATACCAGGACTTTGCCGAAATGCGGCTTGTCTGCTACGCCATAAGTTAGTTTCATGAAATTTTCCTCCATAACTCTGCATTGATGCAGTAAAAATATTTATGTAGTCGGGCTAACCCGTAACTACCCAAATAATTCAACCGAGCGGATTTCTTCAAAGGGAGGTATCTTGACCATAACCCTCTCGGTTTTGGATGTGGGAACGTTCTTGCCCACATAGTCGCCGCGGATAGGAAGCTCTCTGTGGCCTCTGTCCACCAATACCGCAAGCTGAATCTGTGCTGCTCTTCCGTGTCTTAATACCGCTTCAATAGCGGCGCGGGCCGTTCTTCCGGTATAAAGAACATCGTCCACCAGTACCACTCTTTTTCCTTCTATTGGAAAAGGAATCTGGGATTCGTGAATAACAGGCTCACTGGAACCTCTCTCAAGGTCGTCCCTGTAAAAAGTGATATCCAAAGTTCCCAAAGGCACTTCGCAGCCTTCAATATCACGAATGTTTTTGGCTATTTCTTCGGCCAAAGAAACTCCGCGACGCTTAATTCCCACTATGCAAAGGTCTTTGCAGCCTCCGTTTTTTTCAAGTATTTCATGGGCAATTCGCTTAAGTGCTCTTCCGACTGCCGCATCATCCATTAAAGTTGCTTTATATGCTGCCATTTTCTTCGTCACCATAATAAAAAACCATGCACCCTAAGCGCATGGTTTACTCACACAAAATCAGTCCGAATCTTCCGGACGTACCATATGTCGAAGCCTTTGTGACCTCTCGGGGCCGCGCTTAAAGGATTACTTTTCTCTCACATTATCACACACGTGTCACTTTTTGTAAAGAGTAAATTTAGTCCTTTTTACGTCTCCCACATACAACATCTAGTGTTTTATCAGTTCTTTTAACAACATCAGCCTGTTATGAATCATTTTCTTAAGAGGGTAATGATGGAAAGGGTCCGAAGTATTGTCTCCGTGTCTTTTAAAAAGAATGAGTCTGTCGGTAATAAACGCAGGCTTACCCTTTCTTTCTCCCATAAGACCTATCCATTGGTCGTGCATTTCTATGTCATCGGGGATGGGAAGAATATCCTTAACCAGTTCCGAATCGAAGGCCATGCAGCAGCCAACATAGGTATTCTTGACAAAGTTTTTTATGAAGCCGGGGCCCGATTTGCGGTAGTCAAAGAAAGAGCCTTCTATCTCCTGTTCCTCTTCATCCACAACAATACTGTCATGCACCACTACCGGACAATCGCACTCCTCAAATACATCAAGGACCGCATCAACCTTTCCGTCCATCCACACATCATCCTGGTCGGACAAAAAAATGTATTTGCCGGTGCAGTTTTTTATGGCATTCTCAAAGTTCTTCTTAACTCCAAGTCCCGGGCCCGCTACAATTTTAATGCGGGGGTCTCTGAAAGACTCGACAATTCTGAGGGTTTCGTCCCCGGAACCGTCGTCGGATACCACAAGTTCATCCTGGGCGGAAAGATTTCGCAAAATGCTCTCTATCTGCCTGCCTATGTATTTTTCACCGTTGTAAGAAGCAAGTGCTACCGACACTTTTTCTCTCATCATTTGCCTCCAAAAAACGTTCCGATAAGTCCTCTTCCCAAAGATGCTCCAAGATTGCCGCCCACTTTCTTGCCGAAAGAACCGCCGATTGCATTTCCGATGGTCTTGCCGACTTCACGGCCCACAGTGCTCGCCGTAGACTTGGCAGCATCCCTTGCAACCTTCGATGTCGCCTTTTTACGGGCTTCGATTTCTTTTTTCTTTTTCTCCGTAAGGGTCAGAGCTTCCTCTTCTTTAATGGCTGTCTCCGCAACTTCAGCCTCACGCCTGGTGAGAAACTCATATGCGGAATCATTGTCGACGGGCGTATTGTATTTTTCAAAGAGAACGCTGTTGTTTATATTGGACATTCTTTCGCTTTCATCAAGGGTGCCCATATTACTCTGAGGAGGGCAAATCTTGGTATGCTTGACTATTGTGGGAATACCTTCTTCGTCAATTACGGATACAAGTGCCTTGCCTGTTCCCAATTCCTGAAGCATCTTGAACGTATCAAATTCGGGGTTGACCCTGAAGCCCATGGCTGCTGCCTTGACAGCCTTTTGCTCGTTGGGCGTATAAGCTCTCAAAGCATGCTGTACTTTATTGCCAAGCTGCGCAAGAACACCATCGGGAATATCCGAAGGATTCTGGGTGATAAAATAAATACCCACTCCCTTTGAACGAATAAGCTTAACCACCTGCTCAATCTTCTCAAGAAGAGCCTTGGAAGCGGATTCAAAAAGCATATGTGCTTCGTCAAAGAAAAATACGATACGGGGCTTATCCAAATCTCCCACCTCGGGAAGCACCTCAAAAAGCTCCGACAACATCCAAAGAAGAAAAGTAGAATACATCTTGGGATGAAGAATCAGCTTCTGACAGTCAAGAATCTGCACCATTCCGCGACCGTCTTCATCAGTACAAAGCCAGTCGTTTACTCCGAGAGCAGGCTCGCCAAAGAACAAGTCCGCACCTTCTGACTCGATAGCCACCACACTTCTTACTATGGCATTGATGGTAGCCTGCGCAATATTACCGTATGTCGGTCCGTATTCCTGCGCTTTGGTGCCCACATATGCCAGCATTGCCTTTAAATCTTTGGTATCCGTAAGTACAAGCCCCTCATCATCGGCAATTTTAAAAACAACCGTAAGCACATCCGCCTGGGTATCGTTAAGTCCCATGATACGTGACAAAAGAAGGGGACCCATCTCGGAAATCGTGGTCCTTAGGGGCATACCTTTTTCACCATACACATCCCAGAAGTTTACCGGAAATGCGCTGTATTCGAAGCCGGCTTCTTTAAGTCCCATGGACTCAACGCGACTTGTAACATTATCGTTGTCAACTCCGGCCATGCACATGGGAGCTATATCTCCCTTAACATCCGCCAGAAAAACAGGAACTCCCATATCGGAAAAAGACTCAGCCATTACCTTAAGAGTAACAGTCTTACCCGTACCCGTGGCGCCGGCAATCATACCATGACGATTGGCCATTTTCGGATAAATAAAGATTTCTTCTTCTCCCGATTTTCCCAAAAGTATTTTTCCGTCTTTTACCATTTTTGTCCCCTTTATTATTTTTTGAGTAATGCGTAAGCCCTGAGGATTTCTCCCACACTCCAGGCTTGTGTATAACAGCCTCGACTTATGTGAGGCGCATCGCCGTCAAATATCTCTGCTATTCCGCCTATGCAACCATCATCGAGATGCTTCTTCATGGGCTCAAGAAGAGTCGCCGCATATTCTTTGGCCGCTTTCGAATAATCGTTAACCTTTAAGTATGCTTCTATAAATGCTCCGAGAGGAAAGGCCCACGCAGTTCCCTGATGATATGCCAGATCTCTGTCATAAAGTTTGCCTGCATATACTCCGTGATAGTAAGGATCGTCCTCGGGAAGTGTCCTTAATCCGAAGTCCACATAGAGGTTCTTAAGCACCACATTCACCACGGATTTTTCTTTGTCCCTGTCTAACATGGTATGAGGAAGGGACACTGCATAAATCTGGTTGGGTCTGATGGATTCGCTGTCTGTCTTGTACGCTTCGCCCTCGTGAACCTCGTCCACAACATCATAGAGATATCCGCCCTCACGGTACCAGAATCTTTTGACAAAAGAAGCCTTAACCGTTTTGGACAGTTTCGTAAGCTCCGAAGCATATTCTTTGTCCCCGAAACGCTTGGCAAGTTCCGCCTGCGTAACAAGGGCATTGTACCAAAGAGCATTTATCTCAACAGGTTTGCCATGGCGGGGAGTAACTACCAGGTCACCGATTCTCACATCCATCCAAGTAACCTGGTCAAGGCCGGACCCCGCATGAATGAGGCCGTCTGCGTCCATTCCTATTGAGAAATCAGTGCCCTTTTTGTACGCCGCTATAATATTTTTAAAGCAGGGATATATTTTCTCCCGCACAAATTCGTAGGCTTCTTTGGTCCCCACATATTTTAAATACATGTCTGTACAGTAAAAGTACCAAAGCGAAGCATCAACGGTGTTGTAAAGCGGTGCCTTGTCACCGTCCGGGAACATATTGGGAATGAGACCGTTTTTCTCGTAACGGGCAAAGGTTTCAAGAATACTCTGCGCATCCTCAAACCGCCCCGTTTCAAGAGTAAGGCCTGTAAGAGCTATCATGGTATCTCTTCCCCAGTCCGCAAACCACGGAAGTCCCGCAAGAACCGTCTTGGTGCCCGTAGATTCCCTGTTGCAGATAAAATTGTCCGCATTTACGGTAAGTCGCTTCAAAAATTCGTCTTTAAAGCCCGCCCTATCCACAAGTTTTTTGGCACGTTCGCGAGCTTTTTTGATAGTCACGAATGCATCTCTCTCGCAATCCGACTCGATTGTGCAGACAAAAGAAAGCTTCTTTGACTCTCCCGCCTTAATACCTATCTGTACATTGTAGGGGCAATATCCCGTATCCGAAGATGACATACCCGTATCAATTTCGGTCTGAAGCTCAATGCCCTCATCGTACTGTTTGTTGGGGTCGTTGAACCCAAGCGTACCGGCGCTAGCAAAAAATCTGATGATATCTCCTCTTTCACTTTTGGGCTCCAAAAGAATAGAGTCAAAAAGTGCATAGGACTTAAACTTAAGACTCTTTTTGGTACTTGATGCACTTGCGTCTCTGTAATTGAATACAGGGACAAAAGAAAGCACACAGTCATCTCCGCCGTTATTTATTTCGTAACCTATGGCGACCGTGTTCTTTTCCCACTCAAGCGCTACTGTTTTTTTTACCGAAAGTCCCTTGTAGAAATATGTAAATTCAGGCACTGCATCAAAGGAAAAACCGGTCTGGTGAACAAAGCCGTTTATGTACTTGCCTTTTGTCTTCTGCTCACTGAATAAAGGCTCTTTCTGCTCGCCAATAATGACTTCTTCTTTGATACCGTTTAATATAACCCATCTGTCTGTAGGCGACTTCAGGCACGCTATCAAAAGTCCGTGGTGCTTGCGGGTATTGGCTCCGATAAGAGAGCTTCCCGCATATCCGCCGAGACCGTTGGTAATAACCCACTCCCGCCTTATTGCTTCTTTAAAAGTTCTTGTATATTCTCTTGAAAAGGTTTTTTTGACAAGTGTTCCCACAGAAGATGTCCTTTACTTTCTTAATCTGAGTGCATTGGTGACTACAAACAGGGAGCTTATGCTCATGCATCCCGCTGCTATCATGGGTGTAAGCGTAATTCCGAAGGAACTGTACAAAGCTCCTGCCGCAATCGGAATACCTATTACATTGTATATAAATGCCCAGAAAAGATTCTGCTTTATTATTCTTAATACCTTTTTGCTCAGGCTGAAGATATATGCCACGTCTTTGACGCTGTTCTTCATGAGAATGAAGTCAGCAGAGTCAATGGCAATTCTCGTGCCGTTTCCGACAGCTATTCCCACATCGGCCTTTACCAGTGCGGCGGCATCGTTAATACCGTCACCCACCATGGCCACGTGCTTGCCTTCTTTCATGAGTTCTTCAATCTTGTTGTGCTTGTCGTTTGGAAGAACTTCGCTGATGATGCTGTCTATGCCAATCTCTCTTCCTATTGCTTCTGCCGTTACCCGGTTGTCGCCTGTGAGCAAGATTACATCAAGCCCTTTGCTCTTCATAAGAGTAATGGCTTCCTTACTGTCTTCTTTGACCATGTCGGCTATGGCAAACAATCCGAAAAGATTATTGCCGGAAAAGAAAAGTACTGTTTTCCCTTCTCCTCTTAATCTTGCGGCTTCTTTTTCCAGAGAATCTGTCTTGATACCGTTTTCGTGAAGAAGCTTTTCATTGCCGCAAAAGAAAGGTTTCTCATCTATGTTGCCGCAGATGCCCTGACCCTGAATGCTGATTACATCTTTGGCAAAATAAGCCATTATATCTGCAGGTTCGTAAATATCCAGCGCCTTTGAGCGGATTGCTTTGGCATAGGGGTGATTGGAGCCTGCCTCCAAAACTGCGGCCAGAAGAAGCATTTTTTTATCATCAGTGCCTTCTGCCGCAACTATATCTGTAACGTTAAGTTCGCCCTCAGTGACGGTTCCTGTCTTGTCAAGCACTACCGTATCCACGTTTCTGGCAGTCTCGAGACACTCACCCGAGCGAATAAGAATACCATGTCTTGCCGCGTTTCCCGTACCTGCCATAACCGCTGTGGGAGTGGCAAGTCCAAGTGCGCAGGGGCAGGAAATAACGATTACACTGATGGCCATGTTAAGAGCAAAGCTGAAGTCCTTGCCCACCGCCAGCCAGATAATAAGAGTAAGAAGGCTGATGCCCACCACAATCGGTACAAAGAAACCGCTTATTCTGTCCGCCAGACGTTCAATCGGAATCTTCTGCGACGCGGCATTTTTGACCATGTCGATGATTCCGTAAAGAGTAGTCTCTGTTCCTGTTTTTTCGGCTTCAACCATAATAAAGCCATCAAGAACCACAGAACCGGAAACAACTTTATCGCCCACATAGGCTTCCTCGGGAATGCTTTCGCCGGTAAGAGCTGACTTGTCTATGCTGGCATTGCCCTTAATTACGGTTCCGTCCACGGAAATACCTTCGCCCGCACGAATCAAAACCGTATCGCCTTTTTGAAGAGCTTCGAATCCGATGACTCTTTCTTCGCCATCCCTGATTACGGTAACCACCTCGGGCATAAGCTCCGAAAGGGCTTTAATGGCATCCATCGTATGTGCTTTGGAATTGGCTTCAAGGGCTTTACCGAGAGTAATCAGGGTAAAAATCATACCTGCCGACTCAAAGAAGAAAGGACCCGTGGAACCGATTATCAAAAGATAAGTGCTGTAAATAAAGGAAACTCCCGCTCCGATGGAAATCAGCGCATCCATACCGGGAGCCCTGTGAATTATGCTTTTGAAACCCTTAATAAAATACGACCTTCCGATTATCAGAATTCCGAGAGCCAAAACAAACTGTATATAACCTGAAATCCTGCCGGGTACGGGAAGTCCCAGCATCTCTCCCATATTAAGATATACCAGGGGTAAAAGAAGACAAAGAGAAGGCAGAAATCTTGTAATAAGAACCGACTTCTCTTTGGTTTTTGATTTTTTTATTGCACCTGTATCTACTTCGGCGCCGTATCCCGCGCCCTTAACCGCATCTATAATGCGACCGGTATTAACAGCATTTTCGTCAAAGTCTACGGTCATGGCATTTTCCAGAAGACTTACGGATACGTTTGTTACTCCTTCTGTAGCCTTTACCGCTTTTTCAACCGCAGCCACACATGCGCTGCAACCCATTCCCGTTACCTTGAATTTTTGATTCATTTATTTCCTCCGTGTTTTCTCCAACAATCCTGCCAGCACAAAAACGAAAGGAGAATTCCAGTAAATGGTTATTTCGTTAAGTGAATAGCAGTCAATATGGTCGAGATAACACTTCATGGGAGCCGAGTCTTTGGGAACCTCTCTTGCCCTTTCATCCTGAAGTCCTACGTTGGGGCCTCCGGAAACAAGTCCGGGCCAGGGCTCTTCAATGTTATCTACGGCCGTGGGGCGAAGGTGGGGATTCTTAAAGGCCTTCTCGCCATTACCCGTCACATAGCTTGTATCCATGCTGTTGCATCCGAGTATGTAAGCTATTCCCGCATCAATCGCCTTTTTATATTCATCACGTGGAGCTATTCCGTCTGCCACCGTGAGTACCATTAAATACTTCAAAAGCTCCATATTGCTTCCCCAGATAAAATCTTTTTTATCCATGCAAAGCCCGAAGCCGTTCCTTTTACCATTATCACACAAGCGTTCTGCTTCGTCTAAAAAATATTTATTAATTTCTTCTGATATTTTTATTTTGTCACCGAGCAAAAGAAGGGACAGGCATCCAAGTCCGGCCACATCTCCCCAGCCAAGAGCGGTAAAGACTTCTCCCTGATAAAGTTTGAACTTGGTAACACTGTCAAAGTTCTTAAGTCGCTCCCTCTGAAGAAGAGCATCCGCATAATAATCCTTCTCGCCGGTAGCCTCATACAAAGAAGCCGCCGCCCAGAATCTGTTGGAAATGTCCTCGAATTCACCGTATTCGCCGGTATTGGATCCGGGAGCATTTTTAAAAAGAAGAGGATTCGGATTCTCTGTAAGCCAGTCATACGCCTTAAGCGCCGCCTTCATGAGACGGTCCGCATAAGCCTTGTCATATTCTTTGTATATGGTATATGCAAGAGCAAATACTGCTGCCGCATCCGCTGTTGCCATAGACGATACAGGGAAAAGAAACAATTCCTCTTTGTCATCCTCGGGCATCACAAAAGGAGCATGATTGAAAGTCGTGACTTTATGCCATACAGAGCCGTTTTCTCTTTGCATCTTTAACAAGAAGTCAAGCTCAACCTTAACCTCGCTTAATATGTCGGGGAGCACTCCCTTGTCACACTTAACCGGGGGTATATCAAACTTAACCTCCAAAAGGCTCTCAAAAAATCTCACACCATACAAAAGATGGGCAACTGCAACCGCTCCGGCTGTGGAATATCTTCCGAAGTCTCCGGCATCATGCCAGCCGCCCGTTACATCTACAGGCTCGCAGTCCTCACCGTAAACCGTAGCTTTGCTCATATGGCAGGGCTTATGGTAATAAACACCCGCATATTTCTCATCAAGGGCATCTCCGCAACGCAGGAAATAAAAGCATTTGCATATGTCCTTCATAAGCTTGTCATATACATTACCCGCAACTTCAAAAGAAACCGACTTAACACCCTCAGCCGATACTCTGTATTTGCCGGGCTTATTAAAGTCATTGAATTCCGCAACATAAGCATCCTCTCCGGAAATATCGTCCTTTCCGAAGTGGCTTGTCTTGCCCCGGTATACTACATTTTCTTTTTCATCTATAATCTCAAAATCGGGGGCTTCGAAATTCAGCACCGCCTTTTTGCTGCTGCCTTCAAGATACCCCACCTGATTAACATATATTGCCTTCATACAATAACCCTCCGAAATACTTTCTTCTTATAGTATATATTTTCAGAATTTTTCTCGCAATAAAAAAGCATTGCGATTTTTTTATCACAACGCTTTTTATTTCTTATTCGTTCTTTTCTTGTCGATAAAACTGCTAAGAATTACTATGGTTCCGGATGCGAAAGCAAAAAGAAGGATTCTTAAAAACCACTTCACAAAATCCATAAGATCTCCGCCTTTGACCGAAGCCTTTGCGGAATCCATGCCGGATGCTTTGGCTGTTTCTTCGTCCACAACCTCTCTTACTGCAAGAGCGTAAGAACTGAATCTGTCGGTCTCAAAAGAAAGGGAACCGTCTCTGTTAACCTTAACCGGAAGAATCGCAGTTTCTTTGCCGTGAATACGAATTACCACATATTCCATTCCCTTGGGACAGGGAATATCCTTGGGCTCGGGAATTGTAAGGGTAACCTTATCGGTCATCTCGTTATAGTTTCCGAGTTCTTCACCATCACCGGTTTTAATTAAAACACTGATATTGAAGTATTTACCAATTTTTAAATTGCTATGTTCATTATCATTGGCAACACGTACAAATGCCTCAATGTCGCCGACGGGAATTGACTCAGGCTCAACCTTTTCCACAACCAGCTCCGCAGAAATCTCTTTTCCTTCGGAAATGGCTTTTTCTATTTTATTCAGAGTCTCTTCGGAAACTCTTTCTTTTACCGAATCCTGATTATCGGATATTTCCTGAATAAGTCCGTCCAAAGTATCGGAAATCTGTTTCTGCAGTCTGGAAACCGATCTCTCGTCCACTCCTACAGGAACGGTCGCCGTCACCTTGTGATTAAGTACTTCTCCGATTATTGTAGACTCAATGCGCTTTGGAATAACAGTATCCTCAGCCTTAATAAATGTACCGGATTCTTCTTTTTTCTGTTCAGAAGCTTTCGGCGCCGGAGGATTCGTAGCTGCAGGTTCGTTCTTAACGATTTCTATTTCAGGCAGAACCTCGGGCACAGGTTCGGGTTCGGGAGCAGGAGCGGGTGCAGGTGTAGGTTCAGGTTCCGGTGTAGGTTCCTGCACTATGGGAGGCTCCTCAGGTGGATTCTCCGGCTCCTTATCGGGATTTTCTATGGGCGGAGGGTCTCCTATAATTATTATGGGGTCATCTTCCGAAATGTCATCATCATCGGGATCCGTCTCAACAGGCTTGTAGGTAACCAACATCTGATTATACACGTCTTCATATCTGTTTAAAAAGAATATTATGAATGCGGTAAGCTCTTTGGTCCCTATTTCATCGTAATTGATTTCTTCATAATTGGACGGAGATGTGTAAATACCGCCCTTTATATCTTCCGAAGGAATCTCTGTTCCCGTGTTGATGAGCGTACAGGTACTATCCTTTAGCAAAACAGCATCGTCTTCCGGAGAAAGCTCTGCAAAAATGGATACGTTGTTGACAAAAGCAAAGTATTTGACCTCTCCCACGTATGGATAGGTGTCAACTGACGGTTGTAAATCCGAAGCCGACAGTTCTACTCTGAGACCGGTTTCGGCATTGCTTCCTTCGAAGAAATTGACAGTCACCGTTCTTCCGTCAGCATATATCCCGACTCCCTGATACCACCTCTTGTCATCGGGGGATTCAAGGACGGTTTCGCCGTCTTTTACCGTAAACGCATATGAACTTGTAGCGCCCATAAGCAGGGCCATAGCAAACGCCAGCAAAAGTGCCTTAAGCGTTTTTGCGCCTGATTTCATACCGGCTTATCCTCCGCATGCACCATTTAATGCATTTTTAGTGTCAACGATATATAATATCGGATAATGATTAACTTTTTATTAGAATAACTTTTGTGGTACACTATTTTATGAAATATTGGGACTTTTTGCAAGTCTGAAGAAAGGTTTTATATGTCCGATTTAACAAAAAATGTGGTTGTTACCCTAAAAAAGGGCGAAGGCCGTACCATTAAGGCCGGCGGCGCCTGGATTTATGACAATGAAATAGATACGATTACCGGTTCTTTTACCAACGGCGATATAGTCAGAGTTCATGATTTTGACGGCTACCCCATGGGTTCCGGTTTTATCAATCAGAATTCAAAGATTCGTGTGCGCATGCTGACCCGCAAGGCAGAACAAGCTATTGACGAAGAGTTTTTATACAGTCGCGTTCAGGCAGCATGGGATTACAGAAAGGCAGTTATGCCTGCCGCAGACTTAAACTGTTGTCGTATTATATTTGGTGAGGCCGACTGGCTTCCGGGACTTACGGTTGACAAATACGATGATGTTTTGGTCGTTGAATGTCTGGCTCTCGGCATGGAGCCTCTTAAAGTCATGCTGGTTAACGCATTAAAAGAAATCCTCTCAAAAGATGGTTTCACAATTCGCGGAGTCTACGAACGTTCCGACGCTCCCGTACGCAAAAAAGAAGGACTGACGCCTTACAAAGGATTTATCGGTAACGAATTCGATACCAATGTTGAAATAGTCGAAAACGGTATTCACTACATGGTTGATGTGGTAAACGGCCAGAAAACCGGTTTCTTTTTGGACCAGAAATACAATCGCCTTGCAATGCACAGAATCTGCCGTGGCAAGAAGGTACTTGATTGCTTTACTCACATGGGTACTTTTGCCCTTAATGCGGGTATCGCCGGAGCTTCTTCAGTTGAAGGCCTTGATATTTCGGAGTTCGCTGTTGCCCAGGCTACTGAAAATGCCCGCCGCAACAATCTTTCTGACACTGTAAAGTTTCGTGCTGCCAATGTTCTCGATGAACTTCCCAGACTTTACGAGCAAGGAGAAAGCTACGACGTTGTCATCCTCGACCCACCTGCTTTTACCAAATCCCGTGAAGCCACCAAAAACGCTATTAAGGGCTATCGCGAGATTAACATGAAAGGCCTTAAACTTGTCCGCGACGGCGGTTTCCTTGCCACCTGTTCCTGTTCCCACTTCATGACTCAGGAGCTTTTCACCGAAGTCATCGGCCAGGCAGCCAAAGCAGTACACAAGCGCATCCGCCAGGTAGAATTCCGCACTCAGGCTTGCGACCATCCCATTCTTTGGGCCGCAGACGAGTCATACTATTTAAAATTTTATATCTTTCAAGTTTGTGAGGAAAAATAACAATGAACACTAATAATATAGAAATAATCCCCCTTCCCAAATCCAAATGGAAAGGGGCCCTTATACCGCTTACCACCAGAAGCGACAGCTACTACGATTTTGATATTAAGCCTTTGGACGACAAAGGTTGCACCGTTACCATTACCAAGAAGCTTTCCGAAAAAGAAATCCTCCATACTCCAGAAGAATATGACTACCCGGATTCTTTGTATCAGGACCACTGGGAGGGAGCCGAAGCCTTCGGAGTTGTGGGCGATAACGGTGAGTTGAAGGCCTGCATAGAAGTCTGCCCCGAGGAATGGTCCAACAGACTTATGGTTACGGAGCTTTGGATATGCGACGAGCTTCGCGGAATCGGCTTAGGCAAAAGACTTATGGATAAGGCCAAAGAAGTTGCCAAAGCCCAAGGTCGTCGTGCCATCACCCTTGAGACT
>JAEEGL011614614.1_pt1 | contig 13520 bp, 8 predicted proteins | sample 9134231 | NCBI WGS metagenome assembly JAEEGL01 (sample SAMN16246548, study PRJNA631951) | gut metagenome | biome: gut microbiome; feature: rumen; material: fiber-attached | host: Bos | place: Iran: Karaj | collected 2018-10
CACGGGATGGAGAATTGGCGGTGAATTATCCGGTTTTCGGCTGTTTCACGGAAGAATATGCATTGAGAATTCCGAACTTTTCAGGCCCCGTAAACGCCGAAAAGTCCCAAAATCCAAAGGATTTCGGAACTTTCCGCGATGCATTAATCGGTTAAAACTCCTATTCTCGTTAAAGCGTTGTCAGAGAACGTCTATGAAATGCAACCGCAACATGAAGCTGTTCACACGGTTTGAGTCTACTGGGTAAACCTCGACTTATCATGGATTGCTCGTCGCATTTCGTCATAATACTTATTGTACAGGATAATATTCTCTGGAAACCCGATCATCTGGTAGAAGTAAGACTCAGGATAGTACCGTTTTTCCTCAAGTACATTGGCGAATTTTCCGGTAACGCCTTCTTCTCTCATCATATCTTTGATTAATTGAATCGTGTCGTCATATATGTACTGCCGTCTCAGTTTACCAGGTGCCCGTTCCAGTTGAAACACCTCGATTCTTGACTTTCCATTTTTCCTTTCATGAAGCCAGTTAGACAGTGCCTTTGAAGACTGGCAGATTTCGTGAATCGCATTTCCTGCAACAATTCCGGACCATGCATCAGCCAAAGTTTCATATTGCCTTTCACCTTTTTGTGCCTCAGCAATGTAGACAAACAGGCGCGTCATCAGTTTCATGTTTGAGTCTGCCTGCACAGGGACAAGTGTGCTTAGTACAGCGTCTGCACCCGCTCGTATTAATAAGTCCGCAATACTAACACAACCTGTGCCTCTCGGACTGGTATGGCACGCGCTTAGAACTACGAATTTTGGCACCTTAAAACTATTACCATCTGCAAGCCATGGTTCATTCCCGACATAAATCCCCGCCATATTTGTGTTACGATCTGAGAATCCATGCGCCGAAAGATAGAGAATATCGTATTTTTCGTCGGAGTCTGAGAGGATCCTTATAAGGTCATTCGTGGTATTGGCTTCTTTATTGTCGATGAGGAAGCAGGGGTACCTCTTCTCAAATCCTTTTAATGTCTCAACAAGAAGATTTGAGTATTTTTTGATAAGGAAATTTCTATCGTTATTCTCCACACAGTCCACGAACAAAACTCTGCATCGCTCAGAGAGAATTCGCTGAGGTACTTTCGCGCATTCCATTGTCAATGATCTAGTCAAAGGCGTCAGTGGTCTATAAGAAATAGATGAACTACAGAACAGAGGTGCTGACTGATGTGGTGGTATTGCGAGTCCAATAGGATAATCAGATAAAACCGTAAGCGAGCGATTTCGAGATAACATTTGCTTTTGTATTTCTGACAGACCAGAATCAAATTCTCGTCCTATTTCTTTTAGTCTTTTGTCGATATCCCAAGCATTCAGTTTCGTGTCATTTTGGCAGTCTATTTCGAGTTTATTCAATTCCACAAAGCTTTTCTCGCTGATAGGCGAATGCTCAATAAGGATAGCTTTCCTAGCAATGGCTCGATGGATTCCCATAAAGCGAATCACCCGAATCTCTGCAGCGGTTAACCCAGATGTGTTTCCCATGAGTTTTCTCTGTACAGATGAGATACCCGGCAGACTTAACACTACATTTGGTTGAAATTCTTGCAGTTGAATTGCGCATTCTCTTTCGTATACTTCCTGATGTAATTCACTAACTCCCTGTGCGCCTAATGCAACCAAGGCATTATTCCGAGTCATCAATTTCACATACTCTTTAATGATCGCCTCATCTATTCCACCCGGATCTACAGAAAAAATGCTATGCATGACTTCGTCGACACATCCATATTGCCGAGCCAAAAAGATTACTGGCAATGCCTTTAACGCATCGTCCCGCAAAAGGACGTGTTTATCTGCGTCGAGTATCTGGCGCTCGGGTGTAACACCCTCGCGTCGTAACAATGTGCTCCATATGGATTTAATTATCTCCGCAGTCAACTCCATCTGAGCAAATACCAGGATGTCTTTTCCTATGCTATCAAGTAACTGAAAAACCTTTGGCAGGCAATTCTTTGCAACGAATATGGCAGTTGCCCCTCCTACAAAAGCACTCCAGTTCTCAAGGAAAGCGGAGTCTGGAATCATTGTAATCATATGTGGTGTATCATGAAAAAAATCAATTGAATATGCCTCTTAAGAGATTATACTATTTATTCGGATGAATAAATAGAGGTTTCTCAATTCTGCAACAATACTTACTGTCAGTATAGATGCTTTTGAAGACCAAACTGTTTTTAATCACTCTATACGCGGGCAACATGAATAGCCGGTGTAATCCCTGAATACAGGTTTTATTTCACCAAATTTCAGAGAAAATAATTGTTTTACTGCCTCTTTGGTTGGCTGTTCATTATATGGGTAAGTCAGTCTTCACCTGCTATGAGGAGCAGCCCATCGCGCTGCTCTGGTACGATAAAGCTCTGTTGAGTGAGGTTATCACTGACTTCTCTGTAGAAGCGGTTACATGCTTTTAATTTGTTTTGATTCTCAGATCCTTCTAATTCGGATGAACAATATGCCGGATCACCGCCATGTTTGACGTACGATCCGGCATTCAAAAAGCGGTATTCAGTTTTCTGATAGGTGGTTCGAATCTATCCGGTTTACTGTTTTGGAGAAAAAGTAGGAAAATTCAGAGGGTGTCTCAATCAGAATTGAGACACCCTCTCAGGCCTTGAAATCCCTAGCTTTTTGGGCATTATAGGATTTTTAACCTGCTCATCTGCATCAATCGGTTAAAACTCCTACTTTCATAACAGGGCTTTATTTGTCAGCCTTCTTTGTCTATGGAGATGATATGATTTGTACTATTTCATAGAAGGATCGTATTTCTTTCATCATCAACCACACAATAAGAAGCCTTGATGCTTGATGGTCTAATGTGCCATGTCCATGAATCAAGGTAGAAGAGCTTCGATTCCTCTTCGGGTACGCTAGAAGCAGCATTGGCATCCATGTCATACAGCTCTTTATATCGATACAATTCTAGGGCAAAAAGTGCTGCAGTCGCATTGAGAACGGTTTCAAGTGAAGCATCTTGAATATTTGATGATCTGTCGTGTTTGACTTTATTGTATTTAAACCAAAACTGAAGTGACTGACTAGGCTGCGAAGTATTCCACCCTTTGAAAGGAACTAATTGGATTTCTTTGCCCAAAACAAAAACAATTTGACTTGTTAGATTTGGATATGTATCAAGGATTCTTGAAGTATATGTAGAAATATCTGAACGGCCATTTACGCCACACATCTCGCGAAGTACATTATCGACTTCTGATCCTATTTGAAGTAATAGTTTTACAAATTGTTGGGAAAAAGTCGGGAAGTTTCTTACATCCAATTCCACATACTGCAGTGATTCACGAACCTCCTTTTCTAGCAAAGAATAAATGCTCCAATAATTTGACAAGTATTCATGAATTGTCATATATGCCTCGCTCCACTCTTCCCAAAAGACTGAGTTCTTCAAATTGAGCAAACCTCTTCTACCTGAGCAAAATAGACTATAGATTGATATCCAAGCCCTTCGAAGAAATCGGAAGAAAACTAGCCTTCGAACGCATCCAGTAGCATTTTTATGTTCTCGGCAATAGCGGTTAATCCCAAGTCTCCAGAGACGTGAATCTGACGAATAATATCAACGAGAATTTGACTTTCTTTAAGCCCAGTCTTTTCTGAAATATAGTGTAATTCCTGATGGGTTGGCATACAAGACGCTTGCTCAATTATTGTTCTAAGATTGTCTATATCAATTTGTAGAATGCTTGCGAGATTATCGACGGATTCAGTGGTCAAACTATGTAACATCCATTTTTCCGGACACTCGTTACCTGGTAAGTAGGATAAATGATTTTCGATCCATTTATCGAACGATGTTTCGCTCATATCATTGTAGTGTCCCTCCAGATGTTTTTTGACTTTAAGTCTCGCATCTCTTTGCTGCACTTGTTTATCCCCATCCAGATATGCAATACATGAATAGTCTCGCTCTCGAAAGTGTGCAGCTAACTGCCGCAACACCGCTTGATCAGATCCAATTTGGACAATCCTAACTCTATTTCGAATAGAAAATGGGAGGGTTTCCCTTATTATCGTCTCCCCAACCTCATCCTCAACAAGGATTACCAATTCGTTCGTCTTTACACCAGATAGCATTCCCATTGCATACTTTGAAGAAATGCCAGTTATTATAACCGATTTCTTGTCATATGTTTCAATGAACTTGCGCCCTTCCGGAGGGAGCGCATCAATTATGTGACTTGAATGGGTTGAACAGATTATTTGACAATGAAACTCCTTGCATAATTGTTTTAGCTCGGCAATGAGTCTTTTCTGTGCTTCTGCATGTAAGCCAAGTTCAATCTCGTCAATAACGATAAGCGAACCGTTTCCAGCAAGAAACAGTTCGATCAGGATAGAAAAAACCGCATTCTCACCGGCTCCCATATTAAAACCAGAATAATGCCGGGTTTGATAATCTACCACGAACAATCTCCGTTGATCTACCTTGCGTAAATCCAAAGAGGAGTATTTTTTCCCCATGATTCTTCCTGCAATTTCGAGAATACGCTGCTTCATGTTGTCATTCAGCGACGTAGATTTGAACTTGCTAGAATAAGAGCGTTCGGTTTTTCGTTCACTTGGAGGCACTATTCTTTGTATGCCAAAAAAGATAACATTTCTTGGTACACGGCGGTTATAATCATTCCACTTTCCGCCCAAGCGTTTTCTTCTCCTCTGAACCCCATAGGTCTTTATCTGACCGGCACTGTTCCTGAACTCAACACGAAAACCATATACTATGTCTAGTCCTTCTGGTTTTTCTTCGTCATAAGTTGAAACGAAAAAATCGCTGAATGTGTAATAATTCTTTGAACGGTCAAAGGGGGTATAACCGTTAGGCCGATTATGGTATGCGCAGCAGGCTATGGCTAATATCGTAGATTTTCCGCTGCCATTACGGCCTGCTATTGCAGTTATAGGGTATTCAAATGTTACACTGCAAGGGTAAAGTCCGCGAATCTTTCCTTGCAATAATCGGATGTCGCAAAGTGTATTGATAGAAGTATCGTTGGTAAACCAATTCCGATTGTCTTTATCCAACTGTGAATAGCAGTATGACATTGCCTTTCCTCTTTTCGTCTTAGGGGAAGTCGTAATGTAAAAATACCACGAATCGGCTCGAATGTAAAGCAAAGTCAATCCCTACTATTTCATGCTTATAGATAGTGGACACAGTACAGTATGCGGCATACGGCGGCGACCATGATGCTGCAGAACGGGGTAGACATCAAGACGGTCAGCGGGATGCTGGGCCACTACGACGCAGGCTTCACCCTGCGCACCTACACCCACACCACCAGCCGCCAGCAAGCCGAAGCGGCGGACATGATGGGCAGCCTGGTGGCACAAAGTCTGTGATGCAGTAAACAAAGAAAACAGCGGCAGGAGCGTTGAGAAAAGTTCAGCGCTCCTGCCGATTTTGTAATATATGGTTTTGATGCATGGATTCTCAGTTTTTTCTGGTGTGGGTCAGCTGTGGGTCAAAGCCGTTTTCGGAGAGAAATTCGGGAGCATTGGCACGCTCGTATTTCACCTATACTCGCGTTTCAGCTTTCGCAATTCGCTTGGAAAACCTGGCACGGACACATAAAGGATGAAGCCTGAAATCCCTGAAAAGGTGTGGGTAATATTAAAATCTCATCACTGCTGTGATGAGATTTTAACGAATTGCATTAATCGGTTAAAACTCCTATTTCCCCGAAAGCACATCGCAATGGATACAAGACACTGCGCAGGAAAGAACTTGAACAACACAGTAAAACACGCTTTCATAGAAAACTGCATGCCAAGATTCAGCAAAACCGAACCGGCACGCAGTTGTTTGAAAAAGATACGGCTTAGTTCTCCACAAAAGTGAAGAATGAACCTTTCCAGCCCGCTGGTTTTTCATCGGGCTTGGAAGAGTGTTTCATGTCTTTCCTCATCACATGGGTTTTGAGAATTTGGTGAATGTGTCATAGCGTGAAAAGGGGGCTGCATCTTAACTTGCGTTTTGCTACAGCCCATAATCACTATATAAACACGTTCCTAAGAACATGTATTGCTCCGCGGGGGGATTCGAACCCCCATGCCCAAAGGCAACAGTTTGGAAGACTGCTGTGTATACCAGTTCCACCATGCGGGGATCTGGGAAAACCATCCCCACTGCAGTATAGAAAACTATAGTACAAAAGTCAATTGTCAGTCTGTGAAAACGGTTTAGAAAACACAATCATCCAATTGGACAGAGGGTTTCAGATCACAAAGGGTGATTCAATTATTCAACTCGATAACCAGTTGGAGTATACTGCTTTTTTATATTCTGATGAAAGAATTTCCCTTTTGAATCAGCAGCTTCAAACTCATACCAGAGATACTCCGGGAAATCAGGATAATCCCATACTACTCCACCTTTAAACTCAATCTCTAATACGCAGGTAGTAGCGTCATAGCCTATACTCATGATCATCTGTGAATCAACATACTGTCTATTCATTATGTCTCCTTATTCTTTGTTCTCTAATATTCGTTACAACAGCAGCATAATTGTCATCCACTTCTTGATAGTCTTTACTCCAGGCTCCAACGACATCAGGATCTGAACTATCTGGACGGGGAGATTGTAAAGAAATTTTAACGCGAGATGGAATACTTATAGCTTCTCCAACCACGATGGCTTCACCAATTCGTAGTGATGGCAAAAGATCAATTAAACTGTTCATATTGTCCGGTGCCATTGATTTAACAATGGATTGATCAGAAGAATTTGTAAGTCTTAGTGCAATAATAGTTCCAACCTGCGCAAGTATCGTCTCAGATAATTCTGATGGACGTTGTGAGATTACAACGGCTCCAATTCCGAACTTCCGTCCTTCTTTGAAAATCCTTTCAACTGCATCCTTTGCATAAAATGTACCAACTTTTCCGAGGTATGAATGCGCCTCCTCATAGGCAATAAGCAACGGACGATTTCTTCCGGTATTATTCTCAAATCGGCCCCATAGCATACTGTCATAAAGGAAGCGAGTGATAAGCCCTACGGTAATATCCATAACTTCAAACGGAACATTGCTCAGATCAAGAATGGTGAGCCGTTCTTCTCCGCTAATCCAATCTGCAAGAAGGTCATGCAAATCTTTACCTGATTCTTTCGTCCTATACTCACCAGGATAGAACATAAAGTCATACCTACTGTCTTTTAACCGAGCAATTAACCTCTTTTCATATGTGTAGAACGCACCGTCGTTTGACTTATAAGGAGCTTGGTTTCCCATTGAATATGGTTGGAACCGAGCGGGTATCAATTTTTCTGAATTGCCTTCAGTTTCTAAACACTCAGTCTCTACTCTCTGATCTGATTTACTACTATACGTGGCATTAACCTTTCTATTGATATCATACCAAATTTCTCGTATATCAAAAGGAATGGGGGAATCAGCAGTTATAAAATCTGGATTGACATCGCCAGCCTTAAGTTGATAGTTTGCCTTTTTCGCTCTAAGAATCATCTCTCGGAAGTTCCTATACTCTGGTCTTGCATCATCTGTCGGCCTTGCTCCTACCAGGAAATATGCTAATTCGTCAAACGTCATGAGCCAGAACGGGACATAAAGAGGCCTTTCGCTATCGCCAATTCTAAATACTTTTGCCTCAGGAAATGCAGATGCATATTCTCCATGAGGATCAATAAGCACCATTCGGGAATTACCCAATTGACCAGTTAATCGTTTTACAATTGCAACAACACTATTTGATTTTCCGCTTCCCGTTGATCCTAAAATTGCGGCATGGCGAAGCACGAATTTATGTATATCTAAATACACATTCAAATTCTCAGATGAGGAGTGTTTTCCAATTGGGAGCAGGCCCTCTATGCTCTCATGGCTTCCGTAAATATCTAATAGGTCTTCTTCCGTCACTAAATGGACTTCATCATTGATGGTCGGATAAAGCCCGATTCCCTTTTCAAACCTCCGATTTCCAATTTTCTCACCAACAAGACTTACGGTAAGAAAACGACTTCCAGTATCAAAAGCGTACTCTGTTTCTGTTGTGTTTGATGGCGTATTGCTTACCGAATCGACCAATCCGAACGTAACGATATTACCGGCAACAATTTTCACAAAGGTTCCGATTTGCCCAAGTTTATAAACCTTTCCGTTTATTATTGGACTAGCAGACGGAATCTCGTTGCTTATCTCAACTTCAACAGTATTTGAATCAACTCGTATGATTTTTCCAAGATACGTTACATCACTTTGCATGGGCAATTTCCTCAACCAAACTCTTACGTCCCGAATTCTCAATGAGAAAATCAATCAGCGCTTTGAAATCGCCAAGCAAAAACTCTTCTTTCGATTTATCCCAATACATACCATATCCTATGTCTTGGTCTTCAGTTTCATTATAATCCCATTCCTTCAACAAACCATTCACTAGGACTTTTGTTGGTCCAGCAACAAACAGATTAGTAAATGATACCGCGTCTGAAGCCATTTGTTTTACCTGATCATCTTCATGACACAGGACAGTCGTGTATAGCCTACTGTTATTTCGCAAAGCATTGAAAATGATCTCATTGATGTGCTCATCGCCAAAAGAGTACCCGCTAATAATGAAAACAAGCTCCCCACGGTTAAGATAGTTCTTAAGCCTATCAACATACGCAATAAACGGTTCTTTTCGGGATAAACTGTACTTCTCACGGGAAGGATAAATCATCAATTCATTCTCTGGATTATCAATTCGGCCAACTCGGATTATCCGTTCTTCTGAAATGGCTGTTGCCGGCTTTTTCATCCAGTTAAGTGATCCATGAATCTTCCATAAACGAATCCAATGATTGGTTGAATCGCTTTCGCTCGGGAAGGATTCAATGCTCTCGGGCGAAAAGAATGGTTCATATGAGCCGGTAAACCCGTCAAAATAAGGCGTTCGGTTTGCTTCCATTGCCATTTCAAGAAGCATATCATAATTAGTTGTATAGATTTCTTTTAGAAAACCTCGGTTTGCAGCCTCAAGCCATGCAAAAAAGCGGCGGAGACCTGAGATATCTGCATTTTCTGAATCGGATTTGATTTCATTGAAAATCTGCGCACAAATAGTTTTATCAAGATCAACCGCTTGCTTTCCTGTCAAGTCGCTAAAGCTGTAATCATCTCTACCTCTTGTCAACCCTCGTATTTCACGAAGATGGTTTAACACATCTTCTACGGTAATCTTAGAATTCCCCGTAAGATCCTTTATGGATGATTCTACTTGAGTGAACCATGTTTTCTTATCAGCTGAAAGGGATTCCTTAACCTTGTCCGTCAACTGTCCTATAGACGGCAATCCAAAAGCACATGATGATCCTGCACCTAAAAAGAAACCAATATTGCTAGCATATGAGAGAATGCTTCTGAATTCATTCATATGGTGTATTACATTAATTTTGTCCATAACATACTCCCATTTTGTATTCTTACTAACCTCACGCTAAACCTTTACGAAAAGGAAAAACTTGGCATTGTAGTCAGTGTTGTTTCTTATGTATAAGATGGATATTACTTGTACTCTCACGTTGCTCTACCTGGGAAGCTGAGGCGTATCACGGCATTTAAATGGGGGACAATCTCCCGCAACCACCGTTGATAATCCATTGCTTCATTTTCACCAGATCCATGATAACGAGATATCTGTTTTTACTCCTATTTAGATCGGTTGAATCCTATATACATGATACAGTTCAGGTATACTGTCACATGGTATATGAATCGATTGATATGCAGTTTGCTCTAATCGACTTGCGTATTTCTGTTACCAGTCATGAATGACCCATCATCAAGAAACTGCATGAAAGCATTCAAATGGCACAATTGGTCGGGTATGTTTATTTGATAAACTATACTAATCCCTATTAAGTTCATTAAACAAGTCTTCCCACATGGACAAGTATTCGTTAGGTACTCTCTTAGGTCTTCTCCCTAGAATCGCTTTTTTGAACGCTTTAGCTACAGAGACTTTCCAGCCATCACATAAAATGATTCCTCTGTTTTGCGCGAATTCTTCTATTTGACGAATAATTGGCTTTCCGTCCTCTGGCTCAAATTCATCGTCTTCATCTTGAACACCTAACACTTTCGATATTGAATTAGCAATACAGGAAAAAGGTATTAAGTCTTCAATTTCACTCTGTTCTATTTTCGTGACATCAGCGATACTAATGATTCGATCTTTACAGTCTTTGTATAAGCCATTCTCAAGTTTCTTTTTAAAATCTTCACCAGCTTTATCCGAATCTAAAACAACCATTGGGAGGCCCGCGTTTACAGAGGAGACAAGACTTGCTATACCTTGTACACCTTTCGCTCCACCAGCAGGTGCAAATACAATTTCACGTTTTGGAGCCAGCTTACGATCTCGAATCAGCAGATTCTTTATGGCGGTTAAATAAAACTGATCGGAAACACCTTCGACTATCACAACTTGGCTACCTTGCAGCATTACATCAGATACGGTCAGTCCTAAAGCCGCATGTACTGCATAAATGGATTTTTCTCCGATCTCTCCACTACCTTCTCGAAGATTATCTGATACAACTGTTCCCCCACTCTTGTCGGTATAAACAACACGGCAGCGATCTAGGTTCTCTGCATCAACAATGAAAGGAGAATGGGTTGTATTGATGATTTGATTGTCAACCGCTAGTTTATTAAAGAATTCTGCAAGATTCTTCTGTGCCAACGGATGAAGAGTTAAACCAGCTTCATCAAGCAACAAAACTGCCCCTTTGTTCTCACCCTTACATTCCATGAGGAAAACAAGGAAAAAGGACAAGAACCATTGCAGTCCCGTACTTCTCAACCCAAGATCAACTTCCTCTGGTCGTTTATCGTCAGATACCCATATATAGAAATAATCTCCATCTGCTCCAAAACGGAACTTGTATTCTCCTTGTTTCCACCAGTTTCGGAAATCTTCGGTCAATTTCGTACCCGCTGATTGCAGTAGTAATGCTCGTCGTTCTTTATTCGCTTCTGCCTTCTTAATTTCCTCGGCTGACGGTATAACATTTGCCCCACGCTTTCGGGCAATATCATTAGCATCTTGACCGAGGTCTAGTATTGCCTGTGGTTCCAGATTAACATAGTCGAATAGAACTCGAATCGTTCTAACTTGATCTTCTTTTATATCTACTCCATCAATACGCCCGCCACTTAACCATTTCACTGCATGCGGGAGATATATCCGTGATGTTAAGTTACCATAATTAGAGTAATATACAAATGTTGGTACAAAGGGAATAAACACCTCAAGGATTTCCTCATATGCCAACCCAGGCTTTTGCCCGTTTTTCGTCATTTTGGTTTTCTGCAGGTTTTCAAACTTCTTTTGCGCAGATTCTTCACAAAAATCTAAGTGATATTTCCCACTATAGTAACGAATCAAAAGAATCTCATCTTCGGGCGCAAAAGAAGTCTTGAGCGTGTCATTGATTCCTTTTGTACTATCGCCTAACTCAAACACAGCTTCAATAAAGCTTGTCTCATCTAGCTTTTCTTGTAATTCAGAAAGTCTCTTTACGGGTAGATCATGAAGCAAATCAATGTCTCCTCCACTAACTGGGTGAAGTTTCCAGAGAGCAAGAAGAATGTTAGATTTTCCTGATTCATTTACGCCCACAAGTGTTGTTACTTCGTCGCAATTAATCCACCCGCTATCTATCACAGATCGGAATGCTTTTACCCTAAATCGTTTGAGCCTCATTTGTTATCACCTTTTCTGACAGTTGCTATTGTTAGCATATTTGCTCATCGGAAACGTCTTTTATCTAAACTGCTGGCCTATCTTTATGGGTAATTATACCACAGTATACTATACACTTCAACTAATGGTAAGCAACATTGCACCCTGTATACTGTGATTTTGCCATAGATTCTAAGAGTTCCGTCAACAACTCTAAGGGGCCCCTTGGCAAGTTACATTTATTGATAATCATTCTTTTGCGCGATATTGACACTTGCAAACGACGTGTTCATCGACCACATTAAAGAAAAACTTAGCGTTTGCAAGAAGCATATCAATATTGAATTTGAATTCCTCCTGCAAAGGTTCAAGTTTTACAGACACACCATATCGTAGAGCCATTTCATTATTATCCAATTCTTCCAATTCCCGGATGAAAGCTGTCAACATATCATAATGACTGAGTCCTCTTACATCAAGTGAGTCCCAAAGTGCCAACACGCTGTGGTTTTTCTCGATTCTTCCGTACATTGCAAGCAGGCATTCTTTAATCTTGAGCTCAACAGAATGCTTGCAGAGGAAAGCGCATGGGATAAGGTATAATGAAATCACTTTTTTACCTCTACCCTCCACAATACCTTTATGAAGAAAAAGTGCCGAATACAAATAGTCAAGGGCCAAATGAGAGAGCACTTCTTTGGAGTAATAGCTATTGTTTTCAAACTCATCCGCAACTTTTTGTTTTCTTAGATGTTTCATAACACTCAAGAATGACAAGTCTGGCACTTCTCCAGTAGGCAAAAATGATCCCATCTGATAATCATCGGGTACTTCATCAAATACCATGTTTTGAAATCCAATGAGCATACCGTTCTCATCGTATCTTGCTCGCATTTGAATTTACCTCCTTCTTTTATACTCCGGTAATCATATGCGACGTTAGCTGAAAATGCAACCGATGTATTCCCCTCTATTATATAAGGCCCAAGAAGATGGCGTTTTGTGACATGTCTCGACAGAATTTTAAAAAAATGTAAACACCCCATATGGGCGTTCAACTATCTGTTCTATGGCATATTTTGCTCCGTCCCCAGCGGCCTTACCGCTGGGGATGATTGTCACCTCGGTGTTAGTATTCTTTCTTCCCCAAATGCTGAACAGACTCTGTTCCATCCTTGAATCGGATGAGCAGGCGTTCCTTGTCCAGCACCTTGATGTTGCTGATGAACTGCCTGGTCCGGATATCGTCGTATTCCTCGATCATCCCGCTTTCCTGCGAGAGTGCCGCGTCAATTTCCTCCATGCGGCGCTCGAAGGCGGCCTGGGGCTGCTGCGCCATCTCCAACTCTGCCTTGATCCCCAGCAGCCGCATCTTTTCCTCGTTGACTCGACCGATCTCCTCATCGTAATCCTCGAACTTGGCACCCTCCGCTGTGGCAAGCCCGATCAGCTCGATCTGCCGCTCCTGCAATGTCCGGATCCGGCTCTCCACGGCGGGGAGCGTCCATTCCGGTTCCGCAGCGGCCAACGCTTCGGCGATGCACTGTTTCAGCACATCCTTTGCCGTCTGCCGGTCAAGCTGCCCGTTCATCGCCGCGACGACGGCGGCGTGGATGTCCTCCTCCCGGAAGGTGGGGGAGTTCTTGCAGATGCGCGTTCCGTTCTCCAGCCGGTTCAGGCAGCGCCACACGTGGTATTTCTCGCCCTTCGGCATATAGGTCTGGCGGCGGTAGGGGCTTCCGCATTCGCCGC
>JAEEGL013104843.1_pt1 | contig 13520 bp, 10 predicted proteins | sample 9134231 | NCBI WGS metagenome assembly JAEEGL01 (sample SAMN16246548, study PRJNA631951) | gut metagenome | biome: gut microbiome; feature: rumen; material: fiber-attached | host: Bos | place: Iran: Karaj | collected 2018-10
CGACCGGTACGCCCAGCATGGCCTCCATGGCATTTACATCCACCGATCCGCCGTTTCCGGTCATCTCGTCCATCATATTCAGTGCCACAACAAGTGGAATATCCATTTCGAGCAGCTGCATGGTCAGATACATATTCCGCTCGATGTTGGTGACATCAACAATATTGATGATCCCTTTCGGTTTCTCATTCAGAACGAAATTACGGGAGACCAGTTCCTCGCTCGAATAGGGAGACATGGAATAAATACCTGGTAAATCTGTAATGGAGGTATCCGGCTGGCCTAGAATCGAGCCGTCCTTCCGATCAACCGTCACACCCGGGAAATTGCCCACATGCTGCTTTGCGCCTGTCAGCTGATTGAACAGTGTCGTCTTACCGCTGTTCTGATTGCCGACAAGCGCAAAAGTCAGTATACTGCCTTCAGGAAGAGGATCGCCGCTGCCTTTCGGATGGAAGCGTCCGCCTTCACCGAGTCCAAGATGCTCATTTACGGGCATCGTCAGTTTTGCTGTCTGACGAACGGCGTCGGGGATGAGTTCAACAGCGATTTTGTTTGCGTCGTCAAGCCTGATTGTCAGTTCATATCCGTGCAGACAGATTTCGACCGGATCGCCCATGGGCGCGTATTTTACAACTTTGATATCCGTACCGGGTATGATCCCCATATCCAGGAAATGCTGACGCAATGCACCGCTGCCGCCTACATGCAGAACGCGGGCGGACTGTCCTTCCTTGATATCCCTCAGTGTCATATTTCTGCCTCTTTCGATAGAATCAAAAACGGGAAAACCTGCGGTCTGCTAGTAACATTCAAGAGCCGGGCAAAGTTAGCATACGCTAACTATATGTGATTATAATTAACGCCTGAGAACTTGTCAAGAGCATTTTCCGATTTCTCATTCGATTTTGACGTTTCCGGCAGGAAGCTCTTGTCACGCGAATCACAATCTGGTATATTTAATTTAATATCCCATAGAGTGATGACCCGGCACAGACATGTCCGGGAAAGGGAAAGGAGCTGTACGCCCGTGATCGGCGTTTACGATTATACTGTTATTCTGACTTATATGTCGCTGCTGTCCGGTGTGACGGGGACGATCATATCGATGACCGGCATCGGACACCCATATTATGGTATGTTCTTCCTCCTTTTTTCCGGCCTGTGCGATGCCTTTGACGGGAAGGTTGCCCGGACCAAGAAGGACCGCAGTGAGTTTGAACAGAGCTTCGGGGTTCAAATAGATTCGCTCTCTGATCTGATTGCCTTCGGGGTGCTGCCCGCCTCGGTCGGTGTCGCGCTGCTTCGATCCAGCTCCAGATATTCGGACGTTCCCTTCAGGCTTGCCGATGGGGAGAGAATGCACTGGTACCCTGTTATGCTGATCGCTATTGCCGTTCTGTATGTTCTGGCCGCCATGATCCGTCTCGCTTACTTCAATGCGACAGAGGATGAACGCAGACAGGATTGTGAGACTTTTGGAAGAGAGTATTATACCGGCCTGCCCGTGACAGCGGCGGCACTGGTTTTCCCGCTGGTCCTGCTGCTTCACCATATTCTTCGCTTTGATCTGTCTCTTGTTTACTTCGCAGTGATGATGCTGATGGGATTCCTCTTTCTCGGCGGCTTTCGAATTCCCAAACCGGGGAAACGGGAGCTTGGCATCATGGTTGTTATCGGTTTGCTTGAACTGCTGGCCTTCTTCTTTATCCATATCATGGGCAACAGATGATGAAGCTGCTGCAGTTTCTGTATCATACAGCTCCGGGCAGACTGCTCCTGAAACCGCTTGTCGGCCGACGGCTCTCCGCCTTCTGCGGCCGGATGCTTGACAGGAAACTCTCGCGGATTCTGATTCCGGGCTTTATACGGCGTACGGGCATCAGTGTCGAAGACTTCGATCTTTCAGGGGTCCGCTCGTTCAATGACTTTTTCTGCCGCCCGCTCAAGGATGGAAAGCGCCCGATCGACACGACTCCGGAAGCGCTGATTGCGCCCTGTGACGCCGCACTGACCGCGGTGCCGGTCAGACGGGACACGGTAATTGCCGTCAAGCAGAGCCGCTGGACACTTTGTTCACTGCTGAGAGACCCTGTCCTCGCGAAAGAGTTTGAGGGAGGCCTCTGTCTGATCTTTCGTCTTCAGGTTGCAGACTACCACCGTTACTGCTGGTTTGATTCCGGGCAGAAGGGTCGGGACGTCTTTTTGCCGGGAATGCTGCACACGGTGCGTCCCATCGCACTGGAGGACCTGCCTGTTTTCGCCCTCAACAGCCGGGAGTATACCGTTCTCGAATCGGAGCATTTCGGCAAAGCCATACAGGCCGAGGTCGGCGCCATGCTGGTGGGACGGATAGCCAATATCTGCCCGGAACCTGCGAAAGTCCGGCGGGGAGAGGAAAAGGGCCATTTTGAGTACGGAGGTTCCACCATTCTGCTGCTGCTGAAGGCAGGCACCGCAGAACTGCGGCCGGAGCTTTCAGAGGCCTCGGCAAGGGGAATCGAGATGCCGGTCCGCATGGGTGAGCGGATCGGACGGTCCATGCTTCCGGAAGCCTGCGCGGACAGACCGCGGACGGCCCGTTGCAGAAACGATGATCAACATACGGAAGAACACATGATGGTGCGTGAATGATGGAGAATATAAAGCTGGATCGAATCAATGAGCTGGCCAGGCTTGCGAAAGAGCGGGAACTGACCGCTGACGAACTTTCAGAGCGGGATGCACTTCGGAAAGAATATATCGCCGAGTGGCGCCGAGGCGCCGAGCAGGTACTTGAAAACACCTATGTGATCGGGCCGGACGGCGTGAAGAGAAAGCTGGAGAAGAAAAAGTAGGATGATCAGCATCCTTCACATTTTTCGCCGGGAGTTTATCTACCTCTGGTACTATGCCGAACTGCAGTTCAGACAGATCTTCTGGTACTGGGTACTGGGCATTGCCATCGGTTCTTTCATCTCGGTTTTTGCCAAGGACGGTATCCATAATCTTTTCCGCCGGATGCAGGGGAAAACATGGGGAGTTTTCGGGATTGTTCCAGCATGCCTGCTCGGTATCGCCTCACCGCTCTGCATGTACGGCACCATTCCCATTGCTGCATCTTTCTCCCGACAGGGTATGCGCGACGACTGGCTGGCGTCCTTTATGATGGCTTCGATTCTCCTTAATCCTCAGCTGATCATCTACAGTGCCGCCCTGGGACCGACCGTTCTCACGGTACGTATCGTTTCCTGCTTTCTCTGCGGATGCACGGCAGGTCTGCTGATCCGCATCTTTTTCCGGGACAGGGATTTTTTCGATTTTTCCGGGTTCGAGGAGGGGAAAAGCCGCGATACGCACCCCAATCTTCTGATTCGCTATCTTCTGAATGTTGCACGCAATATCCGGGCGACGGGACCGTATTTCCTCATTGGCATTCTGCTCTCCGCTCTTTTTCAGCGCTATGTGCCGCAGGAACGTATGGTCGCGCTCTTCGGCGGAAATGAGGCCTGGGGCGTCCTGATGGCCGCAACCATCGGCGTACCGCTCTATGCCTGCGGCGGAGGGACAATCCCGCTGCTGAGGGAGTGGCTCTGGGAAGGAATGAGCATCGGAAGTGCTGCCGCCTTCATGCTCACCGGGCCGGCGACCAAGATCACAAATCTCGGCGCACTGAAAATTGTTCTGGGATTCAGGAGGTTTCTGCTGTATTTTCTGTTTGTCATGGCGTTTGCACTGCTGACTGGTATCACGGTCAACCTGATTCTTTAAAAAACGGAGGTCATTCAGATGAAAAGAACACTTTCCCTTCTGCTCGTTCTGTGCCTGGCTATCGGCGTGTTCGCGGCAGGAACAGCATATGCGGACGAAACAGAGAAGCCTGTTGTCTATTTTACGGACGATATCTCTCCGGAAGGACTGGTTGCTGTTTATGAGGCTCTGAACTGGAAACCGGACGGTCCCGTAGCGGTGAAGCTTTCCACCGGCGAGCCGCCCAACAGCAACTATCTGCGGCCGGAACTGATCGTTGACCTGGTACATCTTGTCGACGGCACCATAGTCGAATGCAACACGGCTTATGCAGGCTTCCGTGCGGCAACCGCCGAGCATTATCAGGTCGCAGAGGATCATGGCTACACCGCCATTGCGGACTTTCAGATCCTGGACGAATACGGCTCCGTAGAGATTCCCGTTACGGGCGGTACGCGCCTGACCGGCAATCTTGTGGGGGCGCATTTCCCGGACTTCGGTTCTTACATTGTCCTGTCCCATTTCAAAGGACACGCCATGGCGGGCTACGGCGGCGCGATCAAGAACGCCTCCATCGGCCTTGCATCTTCCATGGGCAAGGTGCGCATCCACTCCGGCGGTACCAGTGATACCCACTGGCACGACGAGCTTCATCTTGAGTTTCTTGAAAGCATGGCGGAGGCCGCCAAGAGCGTCTGTGATTATCTGGGCGATCAGGTGATCTTCATCAACGTTATGAACCGTATTTCCATCGACTGCGACTGTGACGGTGATCCCGAGGAACCCGATATCCACGATATCGGCATTTTGGCATCCACGGACCCTGTCGCGCTGGATCAGGCCTGTCTGGATCTTGTCTGGGAGGCGGAAGGCAATGAAAAACTCCTGCAGCGCATCGACGAACTTGAAGGCCTGCACACGCTTGAACACGCGGATGAAATCGGCTTCGGCAGCCGCAGCTATACGTTGGTGGATATCGGAGAAGAAGCAGGGAAATAAGCCGTTTTTCTTTCACGGGGCAGCGTAACAGCTGTCCCGTTTCTTCTTGTTTTTTCGCTGCAGATATGATAAAATTCTCAGACTGACAAACCGTACGTGTACATATGGAGACTACAGCAAGCATACCCTTACACCGAGGAGGAACAAAATGGAAAACCAGGAAAACGGACAGAACCTTCCGCAGGAGGAAGAGAAACCGGAACCGCTGAAAAAAGCAAAAAAGGAAAAACTGCCGTATAAAGAGCGGCGCAGACGCTGGAAGGCGGCCAAAAAGGCCCGCCGGGACGAGGAGAAGGAGTACTATCGTTATGCTCCCTGGGGCAAGCGGGTATGGAACCTCTATCTGAAAAAGCCTATTTTGAGCATTGCAGGCTTCCTGTTGGCTGCGGTGCTGATCACAGTCTCATTCAGCGCGATTACGGAGCTCTTCGGCACTGTCTTTATGGAGATTTACAACACAACCAAGGACAATCCACTGTCGGAAGAGGACATGAAAAAGCTTTATGAGCTGGCCCCGCTGGACGAGGAGGGGGCAAAACGGATCGACGCCCTGCCCGCAGTCGGAGCGGACGAGACATGGACAATCTGCGTCTACATGGTCGGGTCGAACCTCGAGGATATGGGCGAGAATGATCTTTCTTACGTGACGACTGCACTGACAAGAGAGACCCGGGAGGAAAACAGCGCAGTATCCAGAGATCAGAGACTCGACAATCTGACACAGTTTAACAGCGAGCTGAAAGAGAACGGACTCGAGCTGCCCGCGTTTTTCTATTACCCGGAGAAGCCGGTTGCCTCGTCAAGCGTCGTAACCGAGGATGTCGTTGTTGCCGACCGTCCCGGCGCCTCCTCCAAGGATATCGGAGAGATGACGGCGGAGACCTGGTCCGACAACATTCAGATTGTCATTCAGACCGGCGGTGCTACTCGATGGAGCAACCAGATGATTAATCCGAACCGCACCCAACGCTTTCTCTACAAAGGCGGCGAGTTCAACGAAGTAGCAGACCTGCCTCTCGTCCCGTCCTCCGTCCCGGATACACTGGCAGACTTCCTGCGCTTCTGCAGGGATGAGTATCCGGCGGACCACACGATGCTGGTTCTCTGGAACCACGGCGGCGGACCCTTCGGCTACGGAAACGATTCGATCTTCAACAGTGCCTTCAGCCTGAAGGATATCCGCGAGGCTCTTTCGGACGTGTACACGCCCAGCAGGACAAATCCGGCTTTTGACATCATCGGTTTTGACGCCTGTCTGATGTCCTGCCTTGAGGTCACAAACGCCCTGGACGGCTTTGCCGACTATTACTGCCTGAGCGAAGAGTCCGAGCCGGGCGACGGCTGGGACTACACCCCGGTTCTGCAGGCTATGACAGCCGACCCGACCCTGAGTCCTGCCAAGATCGGGCAGAAGATCGCAGACAGTTATACCGATTTCTATGTCCGCGAGGACATCAATTTCCCGCTGCTGCAGTGGGATGTGACCTTCTCGGTCATCGACGCACGGAAGGCTGCCGAGCTCTATGATGCATACTGCGCGCTCTGCCAGACGCAGCTGATCGATGCGGTCGATGATCTCGGTGTGCTGGCTGAGATCGGGCGCTGCAGCGGCAAGGCGACCCGCTACGGCGGCTCTGCCTCCAACATCTTCAATACGGTGGACCTTGGTAACTATATGGACTATCTGGGTGACAGCTATCCGGACGAATGCGGCCGCATCAAGGAGCTGCTGAAGGAAACGGTACTCTATCACCGTGAAAACGGCGGTCTGAGCGATTCGACGGGCATGTCGGTCTATATTCCCAGTGAAGTCAATGACCTCTACGGCCTGATGTATTACCTGAACTATGTCTATGACATCAGTGAGGATGACAGCGTCAGTGCCCTGTATTACTATAAGCAGGCCGGCTGCCTGAACGACGAACTGAAGGAAACGGTTTCGCTCATCACGGACAAGGAGCCGAAAGTCCTGGATGTCAGCGCTTTCCGGCAATTCAGCAAGACTCAGCCCGAGGTGGACGATGCCGGATTCCGGATTCCGGTCAGCGACACGCTGCAGAATCTGATCGTCGATTATGAGCTGGAAGTCAGCAAGTACGACGAAGACAGCGACAGCGTCACTTATTACGGCACGGATAAGCGCCTGCATCTGGATGGTGAAGGCTATCTGGTCAGCGATTTTGACGGCAGATGGATCTGCCTTGAAGGGCAGCCGCTGGCGGTGGAGGTTATCTCGTCCACGCCGGCCGCAACCCTGTACCGGACACATGTCCTATACAACGGCGCGGACGCCTATCTCGAACTCAGCCTTGACCGCGACAGCGACGAAGTCAGCGTGACCGGCGTTCGGAAAACGCCGACCGACATGATGGCAGATGAAAACGTTAACTTCCTCTCCAACAGCCGCAGCACTGAGGAAGTGGAATACGGCGCGAAAATCACACCGATATACAAAAAGGCGGACTTCAGGGATAACTCTACGGAAACCGTCAACGGCAAGGCGGTTACCTTCAAACAGAATACCAGCCTGAAGTTTGAAGCGATGCCCGCCGGCAGTTACCTGAGTACCGCCGTCATCACCGATTCACGCGGGGACAGCTATTACTCCTCCGTCTTCGGAAGCAAGATGACCGGCAATGCGATGGGCAGTTGGGAAGTCGACCAGCGCTTCATCGGCCGCGCATATGACTGACGTCCTCTCCGACGCCGAAATATTGCTTCCCTTATGAAAAGCCGGCAGACACGGCGCCCTGGTCATATGATCAGGCTACCGGGTCTGCCGGCTTGTTGTAATCTGGTTTTGATACTTCGTTCCGGGATCTTTCAGGCGGCTTTATGCAGGTTCGTTTTCCCGGACGCCGCCGACCTGCATCGTCTCCATAATCCGATAGCGGTCCATTTGAAGCTTTTTGGTGCGGGTGAGAGCATCTTCAATGGGAATTTCAACTATGCCGCCCTCCTGTGTCGCAATGATGCAGTTTCCGCGACCTTCCGCCAATGCTTTTACCGCATAGTAACCCATGCGGGTTGCAGTTTCCCGGTCTCTTCCTGTCGGTGATCCGCCGCGCTGAAGATGTCCCAGAACGGTGACGCGCGGTTCAATACCAATGGCCTCGTGTATATTCTTTCCGATCTCTACCGCGCTGCCGGCCCCTTCTGCCACAACAATCATAAAATGCGTATTTCCTGCTAATCGCGACTCCTGAATCCGATGCACGACATCCCGCTGAAAATCTGTCTGATATTCGGGGACCAGCACGGCCGTGGCACCGACCGCAATCCCAACGTACAGGGCAAGAAAGCCCGCATTGCGCCCCATGACCTCGACGACCGAACATCTCTCATGCGACTGCATGGTATCACGCAGTTTGTCAATGCACTCAATAGCGGTGTTGCAGGCAGAATCAAAGCCAATAGTGTAATTGGTGCAGCCCACGTCATTGTCAATTGTGGCGGGGATGCCGACAACCGGAATCCCGAGACGGGAGAGCTCCAGCGCCCCGCGGAATGTACCGTCGCCTCCGATTGCCACGATCGCGTTAAGCCCCAGCATCTTACAGGTGGCGACTGCCTTTTCCCGTCCCTGTTCCGTCATGAAATCGTCGCTGCGTGCCGTGTACAGAATGGTGCCGCCTCGGGACAGGATGTGACCTACACTGGTGCTCGTAAGCCTGACAAAATCGCTGGTGATCAAGCCCTGCCAACCCCTGCGAATGCCAACGCATTCAATGCCGCAGGAAATTGCCGTGCGAACGACAGCTCGCACTGCGGCGTTCATGCCCGGCGCATCACCGCCGCTGGTAAGTACGCCGATTCTTTTTACAGTATCCACCTTGAAGCCTCCTGTTACAGTATTTGGCCGGAAGTCCGGCGCGCCCGCCGGACCGTGCTTTTTTGCAGGCCGGAGCTGCGATTGAAGTATATCATAGAAATCGGCGGATTGCCAGAGAAAAACGGACTGCTGCCGCATATCCCCGACTTGACGAAATCCTGCGGACTGGGGTAAAATACCATATAAGAAAACTGTATGCGGCTATCTGCTTCCGGCAGAATGCTGAATGTTCAGATTACCCGGAACACGGAAGGCACATTTCTCTGCGCCCCGAAAACTGTCCGCCTGAGAAGAGAAACGTAGGAAGGAATACTTGCTATGAGCACGCTGAAAGAGCTGATCTATTACTGCAGTGAAGAGCCCCCTCTGGGCGCCGTTCTTGTAAGCGGCGAATGGGGCTGCGGCAAAACCTATCTCATCGAAACTACACTCGCGGATGCGCTCCGATCCAGCCATTTGATTGTCCGCGTATCCCTGTTCGGCATTAACAGCATTGAGGCGCTGAACGAAGCAGTCCATAAAGAGTGGCTTTATGTCTGTACCCCTTTTCTCGGCAAACTGAAGCAGCAGCGTGAAAAAATAAAGAAGGACGGCGACTTGCTGACGGCGGTGAGCGCTGTTCTGCGCTCCCTGAATCCCGTTGCCGGCAATGTCGCTTCGGCAATGGTGGCCGTCGATCCGATCGACTTTATTCCGATCAGTCCCATCGTCGATGATTTCCGCACCGGCGAGAAAAAGCGCGCCGTTCTCGTCTTCGACGATCTGGAGCGCAGCCGACTCGACGGTCTGGAAATACTCGGCTGTATCAACGATTATTGCGAAAACCTGGGTTTCAACACGATCATCGTCGCCAATGAAGAGTTCCTTCTGTCAGAAGTGAAGGAAAATTCGCAGGCATACCGCACCATGAAAGAAAAGGTAATTGCCCACACGGTGCTCTATGAACCCGATTATCCCGAGATTATCCATGCAGTCATTGCAGATCGAACCTGGCAGTCGGAAGAGTATGCCGGTTTCCTTCTGGACAATGAAGATCTGATTCTGGATGCTTTTTCTTCGGATCCGCCGACAGGGGATGTGAAACTCGTAAAACCGCACAATATCCGCAGCCTGATCGGCGCTCTGAAGCAGTTTTTCAGAGTCTATATCCATCTTGAAGAAGATAGAATCCCGGACGCGGATCAATTTCTCTATTCCTTTATTGCCTACACGATTCTCGTGAAAAACGGTTATACCAGGGATGGACAGTTCTGCAATCAGTTCAGCGAAGAAGACATCAAACTCCTTTATCCGCAGTATTGCACCGGATCGATGCCCCCTTCCATCCGAAAGTGGATCGAATACGGCATCTGGAACCGGGAGACTTTTGAGGCGGATGTCCTCGCCCATCACGACGAGCCACAGGACAGCCCTGTCATGGCGTGATGCAGGGAAGAACAGAAAAAGGATCAAACTTCTCTTCCGAAGAAGAGACGCTTGATCCTTGTATTCTGTCGGGGTTACCTTTTTTTATAGAGAACAAGCTCCGGATTGGCGCCGTCCTTCTCATAGGTGCAGATCAGAATAAAATCCATGTTGGCAAGGATGCCGAAGCACCGGTCTCCGCCACAGGCTGATTCAAGCTGGTTTCCCAGATAGGTCGTCTCGTCATTCAGAAACTTGATCTTTGCGCCGTTCGGGAGAGGATACTCAAGATTCACATACTTTCCGACAAGCGCATTCAGTTTTTCCAGCTTCGGCATCCCGTCAATATGAAGGTCGTTGATTTCATCGACCAATTGCTTCTTAAATGCGTCAAATTGCCCGTCATCACTGAGTTCCTTGTACCTTTTCCAGTAATCCAGGGTAGGCAATAACTGTCTCATATAAGTACGGGCCTGTTCTTCGGGAAAGTTATCATTTGCCATATGACCGACACAGACATCGATCAGATCATCCATGCTGCCGTATGTGTAAGTCCCATCCGCATAGCACCATTTACAGTAATTCTCATTAAAGCTGCCGTCCGCTTCTTTGCTGATGATTCCGTCTTCGCTCAGCGGCATCCCGCAGCACTGACAGATCAGCTGCCTGGGTGACCCGAGAAGCGTATTGATGGATACATTGAATTCCCGTGACAGAAGCTTCAGCGTATCCGTGTTGGGTTGTGTTGCACCGTTTTCCCAGCGGCTGACGGCCTGCCTGGTGACCATCACACGCTCCGCCATCTGGTCCTGCGTCAGGCGATTTGATTCTCTCAGATTTTTCAGCACTTCTTTTATTTCCATGATCATTCCTCCTGAAAACTGGTTTGGGTTATTATAACACCGCGGCCTTCGGGGGAAAAGCAACCTGCTGTTGCTTTGGGCACTGCAGCGGCCTGATCGGGCATTCAAGGGCACACAGATGATTATATCCCTGATGCGCAGCTGAGGCAAGAGAACGATTATATTCAGAATTCTGGTATGAAAGAAAATTCCGGGAGACCGGAGAATATAAAACGGCGGGTATAACATGAATGAAGTGAACAGAACGCTTTTTATTCCACTCTATGGCAAGTCAAGAGTCAGCAGGCAGCATATCATTCTGGATGATCCGGCGGCAGAAAGGATCTGGGACGCGGAGGGCTTTCCGATCCTTGGGAAATCCAGGTCCAGATGGCTGGCATATAACATGGCGATGCGTGCCAGAGTATTTGACGACTGGACGGATTCCATGCTGCAGCAGAACAGGGATGCCCTTGTCCTGCACATCGGCTGCGGCCTGGACAGCAGGTGCACGAGAATCAAACAGACATATCGGGAATGGACCGACTGCGATCTGCCGGAGGTTATCGCTGTTCGAAGGCGGTATTATGAAGAAACAGACTGCTGTCATATGGCCCAACTGGATGCATCCGATCCGAATCAGATTGCCGGGCTGCCAGACAGCGATTCTGCGGTCGTACTTTTGGAAGGCCTCAGCATGTATCTGACGAATGAACAGCTGCACGCACTTTTTCAGGCCCTGCAGAAGAAATATAGGGTACTTCATATTCTGATGGATGTGTATACGCCTTTTGGGGCAAAAGCATCAAAATTTGGGAATCCGGTTAACGATGTAGGCGTAACGACCCTGTACGGAGTCGGCGATGTCCGGAGTTTGCTGGGTGATCTGTGTATCCGCCTGAAAGAGGAACATTCCATCACACCTCCGTATTTAACAAAGGAATTGAAACCTGCTGAAAGACTGTTTTTCCGACTGCTGTTCGCTGAAAGAATTTACAGAAAGATCTACCGCCTGTTTGAGTTTGAACGGGTTTAACCAAAATTGTTTCTGAGTGTCTCAACAAGCCTGAGACACTCATTTTTATATCTGTCATGCTCTTGCGCATCGAAAACTCGCTGAGATAAAGATGTCTTTACAGAATCTTAATACTCCGCAGGAAGAACTTACCCAGTTTTTATGGCGGCTTTGGCATAATATAAGCACAGACTGGGGCGGGTATATGCTGTTTTTTATAATATGCCGGTCTGTGTATTTGTATTTTGGGTGCAGACTGCGATATACTGGCATTATGATCCTGCGGTCGGGCTGAACCCGGTCGGGCCGGACCGGATGAAAAGGAGGTACGACTCTTTGGAAAAGATACTTGCCTGCATATCGTCTTCTCCATCCAATCCGAAAATATTGCATGCAGCGGCAGACATGGCCGGAGACGGCACGGAACTGATCGCGCTGTTTGTTGAGACCCCTCAGTTTCCCCGCCTGTCCGATAAGGACCGGCAGCGGCTGCAGGAAAACATTCAGACGGCCGAACAGCTTGGAGCCAGGATTCAGACCGTCAGCGGAGACGACGTGGCTTTCCAGGTCGCGGAATATGCGCGGCTGTCAGGCATCCGGAAAATTGTCCTGGGGCAGAGCGATTTCAGGCTTTCACTGATTCCTTCTCAGGCCAGCCTCCCGGACAGGCTGGCGGAGTACCTGCCGGACGCGGAGATCCATGTGATTCCGGATCGAAAAAGAAGTCTGTACTATCCATCCCGGCGGGAAATCGTCAGCAGACGCAGAATCGGAATGGATATCTTCGTCACGATGGCCATGCTGACGGCGGCCACGCTGCTGGGAATGGTTCTGTTCGGATCAAATCTTTCCAACTCCAGCATCATGATGGTCTATCTGCTGGGCGTTCTTCTTGTTGCGGTTATTACGTCCCACCGCGTATACAGTATGGCGGCCTCAGTCGCATCTCTGTTCCTGTTCAATTTCTTTTTTGTGCAGCCCCGCTATTCCCTTGCCGTCTATGAACCCGGATATCCCGTCAGCTTTCTCGTCATGTTCCTGACGGCGCTTATAGCCGGCAATCTGGCAAACCGCTTGAAGCAGACGGCGTTTCAGGCTGCCCGTACATCCTTTCGGGCACAGATTATTTCCGATACGGACCAGCTTCTGGCCAAGGCCGAAAGTCGGGAAGAAATTCTTCGTGTCTGTGCGGAGCAGAGCGCAAAGCTCCTCGGGAGAAGCGTTGTTCTCTATGAAGTGACCGAGGATGCGACAGTTGCCACTCTGCGGTATGCGATTCCCGAAAATCCCGGCCTTCTAAGGGACGGAGGAGAGTTCCTTACCGGAAATCTTCTGCATGGGCAGTCGGAAAACGGCTGCTTTCCGATCCACGTGCAGGAAAAGCTGTACGGCATTCTGCGGATCGTGGAGCAGGATCCGCCTCCGGAACTGCCGGTGCAGAACACATTGGCCTCTGTGCTGGGTGAATGCGCACTTGCTCTGGAAAACGAAAAAAATGCCAGAGAGAAGGAAGCGGCTGCGATCCTGGCTGAGAATGAGCGCCTTCGCGCCAATCTGCTCCGCAGCGTTTCCCATGATCTGCGGACGCCGCTCATGTCCATTTCCGGAAATGCAGGCGCATTGATGGTGAACGACAAGCGATTTTCGGACGAGACCCGCCGACGCCTGTACGCGGATATCTATGAGGACTCCCTGTGGC
>JAEEGL013167577.1_pt1 | contig 13520 bp, 16 predicted proteins | sample 9134231 | NCBI WGS metagenome assembly JAEEGL01 (sample SAMN16246548, study PRJNA631951) | gut metagenome | biome: gut microbiome; feature: rumen; material: fiber-attached | host: Bos | place: Iran: Karaj | collected 2018-10
GCATGTTGGTTCAGATACCACTGAATGCTCACATTGTGGGGATGTTACCAGTCAGGAGACAATACTGGTTCAGCCGGAGATCATTGATTCGCAAAATAATACCATACATGAGATCTCTGTAGGAAGCTTTAGCGGTTTCCCTGAGGGTTCAACACTGGAGATTTTTCCTGTTAATGACGCCTTGGGACAATGCTACGTTGCTTCACCACCTTACGATGACCAGGGCAACCGGGAGATAATTGATACCATAGCGTTAAACTGGGAAGATGAAAGTATCTTGTTAGATGATATAAATACAGGTGATACATTATGGATACATATTGATTTGCCTGATGCTTATAAGGAAACTTTTGAGAGTGATGTTCCAATAGAAGTGGTCGAGGATAGTATATCTAACCAGGATGTAGAATAAGTTGAAAATATAAACAGGGGGCTGTCGCACTAATTAGTGTGGCAGCCTTTCCCTACGCCCAGCCATAAGGTATCCATTTGGGGCTGGGCTGTCTATGAAAAAGGTCATCAAACACAAAAACCGAGCTTCGAAAAGCCCGGCATTTGATGTAAAATATGTTTATGCAACTAAACAAAATCTTACAAGGAGATTATACCGTTTCTTCCTTGTATCATCAAATTATCTGAAAATAGTCGGAACAGCAGGTGTTACAGTCACGATGCTTCCGGTTGTGCTATATGCTCCGCTTTATCTTTATAAGATACTTTTTGCGCCGGAAAATAAGAAATGGGATGATTTCTATGGCTTCAATACTGGTGGTAAATGGAAAATATCCTATGTGATGATGCATCTGGGGACTGCGCTGATCTGCATCCTGCTTTACTTTGCGTTGAATGGATGAATGTGAGATTGGGAAACTGATGAGCGATTATAACGAGAAGATCATAAGAAAAGCGATAACAGTTAATGGATTTGTACAGGGTGTTGGGTTCAGGTATAGGACCATTCATGCCGCAGAACTTGTTGGAGCTACCGGTTGGGTAAGGAATAATCCTGACGGATCCGTATCTATGGAGATCCAGGGGACAGAGGAACAGATCGATAAGGTGTTCCGGATGATAGAGCAGGGAACCTATGTGTCGATTGACAGTATTGTAGCGGATATTATTCCGGTCCGGGAAGATGAAAGAGACTTTAAAGTATCTGGTTACTGAATTTTTCATCATTATAAGTCTGAAAAGGTCGCGTGTAGCGGCTTTTTATATGAGGAAGGGAGATAAAGTTGATATGAACATGAAAATTGTGGGCATCATAGCCACAGCAGCGGCATTTGGCATAGGAGTGCTTATTCCAAATGTTTCTGTGGCAAAGGTCGACAACTATGAAGAGGCATTGGCAATAGTTGAAGGTAAGGAAAACAAGCTCAAAGAGATTGAGAAGGCAGATACGGGTGCTCAGACAACAGAAGGAACTGGCGGCGAATCGGCCGTGGCTGAATCTACAGTAGAAGAAACAAACAATTCTGCAGATAAAGAGAAAAAAGAGACATCCATGCAGGCAAACCCCAATGCAGACATTGTGTTTGACTGGAGCTTTGATGATATTTCTGTAAACGGAATGAAACTTATTGAGGCTGATTACGATGAGCTTCTCAAAAGTTTTGGGGTTGATAAAAAAACCATGGAGATTTCAGATAGTGGTTTTAAAATTGACGACGATCCTATTGAGTGGAATGGGAAAAAAGCTTCCTGCTATGCATGTTATACAGCTGATGATAAATCTTCCCCACCACTTTTCTGGGATGGAGAGAAATATGTTACAGACTCACTTGATGAGAAAGAAGCTGACAGAATTAGCATGAGTATCGCTGGTTCATGGGAAGATAAGGATAATTACGCTGATTATTATAACTTTTATTATGCCACTGAATTCAAAAATAATTCCATAACCGATCACTTTGATGTTGGAAATTATGAGCATGGCCTTTCGAATGAAGAAATCAGTGAACTATCAAAATACATAAACGCTCCTTTTATCGGTGGGACCTACGAAGAAATGAATAAGGTCATGCATACAGATGAAATGCTTGAAAAAGGACTAAAGGATGAGTCCGTGTCAAAGGATGACTATGCAAGATACATTGTCGATACGAGTTTTGGAAAATGCACTTTCACTATCAATACTTATGAAAATGATAAAGGAAAGAACACGCATTATTCATACTCATTTTATGATGATACTTACCGCATATCGATGGGCTTCAGAGAAAATGTTGAAAACACCATAACTTTCAGTTACAGCTATAAACATCAATAACGCTAGTTATTATTTATAATCTTGGCTTTATTATGAAGGGGATAATATGGAAAACGAAATGAAAAACACAGGAAGTAACAAAAAAGCTCTTATCATTATCGGAGTTGGTGTGATACTTGCATTGGTCGTTGGAGTGCTTGTGGGAAATATGATAGCAACGAAAAGAAAAAAGGCAGCTGCAGAAAAGTACATAGCTGAGATTGATGCTATTGTTGACGAAGGGCGCGATTACTGGTATGGCCTTAATGGAAAGGATAAGGATAACGAAAAGGCGGAGGAACTGTTTAGAGACGCCATCGAAAAGGCTGATAGGGCAGATGCATGGTATTATCTTGGTGAAACACAAAGGGGCAAAAGAGAGTATAAAGAAGCAATATCCTCTTATGAAAATGCCATAGAACGTGGAAGTGAACTGGGTAGGTACGTCCTGGGATATATGTACCAGCATGGTTTTGGTGTAGATACAGACTACGATAAGGCTGAAGAACTATTTAAACAGGCCATAGATAATGGATGCCTTGAAGCAAATAATGGTTTCGGAGACTTCTATCAGAGTGGCTATGGAGACTATGAAGAAGATGGCGCCAAAGCCATCGAGTATTTTGAAAAGGCAGCAACCGGACAGGAACCTCAGTGGGTGTCTTATGCATATTCATCTATTGCTGCAATCTATCATTATGCTCAGGGCGGAGTAGATAAAGATATTGAAAAAGCGGTTGAGTATTATCAAAAAGACTATGACATTGCCAAGACGTGGGATGCGGATTCGCTTTGGTATATTGCTGAATTGTACAGCAGTGAAGGACAAGAAGCAGCTGCAGAGGAGTGGTACAAAAAATCATTTGATGCATACAAAGTATTGGCCGATGCCGGAAACGCAGATGCTATGAACGTTCTTGGCGTTCTGTATGAAAATGGCTTAGGCACTGATCAGGACTATACGAAAGCGTTTGAGTGCTATGAAAAAGCCATAGATGGCGGAAGCATATGGGCAATGCTGAACATAGGCAATTTGTATTCTGATGGTCTTGGAGTAGATCAAGATTATGCCAAAGCCATGGAATGGTATGAAAAAGCGGCTGATGCTGACAACGCAGATGCTATGAACAGGCTTGGTGTTATGTACGATGATGGTCTGGGGGTTGGTCAGGATTATACGAAAGCGCTTGAGTGGTACCAAAAAGCTGCTGATGGCGGGAATGCATGGGCAATGCGTAACATAGGCAGATTTTATCATGAGGGCGTCGGAGTAGAGCAAGACTATGCCAAAGCATCAGAATGGTATGAAAAAGCAGCAGATGCTGGTAACGCAGACGCCATGAACAGACTTGGAATTTTGTACTACACAGGAAATGGCGTAGCACAAGATTATACCAAAGCGATGGAATGGTTTGAAAAGTCCGCAGATGCCGGTATTACTGAAGCTATGGTTAACGTTGCCAATATGTATTACGATGGAGTCGGCGCAGCGCAAGATTACAGCAAGGCAATGGAGTGGTTTGAAAAGGCTGCAGATGCCGGTGAGGATGAGGCTATGAATAGCATTGGTTCTATGTATTACACAGGAACCGGCATTGCGCAAGATTACAGCAAGGCAATGGAATGGTATAAAAAAGCAGCAGATGCCGGTAATGTAAACGCTATGCTTAATGTAGCTTCCATGTTTGCAACGGGCGAAGGTGTGGAAAAGGATTTTGCCAAAGCCCTGGAATGGCTTGAAAAGGCTAAGGAAGCAGGATATACAGATGATTTTTTGGAAGATAGCATAGCTGGTCTGAAAGCCATTGTTGGTAATTAATAGTCAAGGCTGGTTCACCACCACGGTGAACCAGCCCTATATTTTTCAGTATTCAGTTATTTACCTTCATGGGTATGAGCTGCAGGTCACCAGTTCCAAAGAACAGGGAGTTTCTGATCATCCCGATCCTGTATAGATTCAGGATATAGAACATCATACACATAACTGTGATAAGCCCAAAGGTATGTACCAGCTCCTCAACTGTGGGCGGATACCCGCGTCTCCTTGTATAGTTGCCGACATACTCGGCGATTTCTGATTCTAATCGTCCCATAATTGTAATCCCCTTGATTATTAGAATATAGTAACAAGTTTATCTGATATTCTTGTTACAAATGTGGCGTGAAAATAAAAAAATTATAAATTATGCCAAGGTGAGCAGAATGCAAATCTAAAACAGTAAGATGCAGCGATATTTTCTTCGAATATGGAAAAATCAGTGATGGCAGAATTATTGCAGATGCCTATAATAGGTAGGGGAGGATGATAGTTTTTATGAACGGAAATAATAAAAAAGAGATAGTAAGGATAATTAAGTTTGTTTTCTTTTCAATATCAGCAGGAATAATAGAGATAGTTAGTTTTTCGCTGCTTACGGAGCTTACGCCACTGCCATACTGGCCGTGTTATCTGACAGCGTTGGTGTTATCGGTTTTGTGGAATTTTACACTGAATCGCAAGTTTACCTTTCAGAGTGTCAATAATGTACCGATAGCAATGCTAAAGGTAGCTATGTTTTACGCGGTATTTACACCTGTAACTACAATTGGAGGGAATTATCTGGTGGAGACGTTGCACTGGAATGAATATCTTGTGACGGGACTGAATATGATCCTTAATCTTGGTACCGAATATCTTTACGACAGATTTTTTGTATTTAAAGACAGTTTGGATACAGGCTCAAGGAACGCAGCGTGATCAGAAATTAAGAAAAAAGAAAAAATCCGATAATAAGAAAAAGGCTTGGCAATGTTGGAGTATTTTTGGAGACAACAGGATGATATACCTGCAGGGATGGGCTATCCATTGTTTGGAATAGCGCATCTTTTGAGTGTGGCAATTACTGTGCTGCTGGTGATATTCCTTATTGCTTTGATTCGAAGGCGAGAGGACAAGAAACAGAGGCGTTTTTTGAAAGCATTGCCTGTGATAATGCTGTTGATGGAAGTGTTCAAGGATGCTTTTCTTGTTAGCGTTCACAGATTTGGAATCGGGTATCTTCCGCTTCACATTTGCAGCATGGGGATATTTGTATTTCTCTTAAGGGAATGGCTGCCCTGGGAATGGGCCAGGGATTTTTTCGGTGAAATCGCATTTATTATCATAATGCCGGCATCTGTCGCTGCACTCCTGTTTGCTGACTGGACGGTCTATTATCCAGTGCTTAACTTCATGAATATTTACAGCTACATCTGGCATGGTCTGCTAGTTCTTTACCCGATTCTTTTGAAAGTTAGAGGGGATATAAGCCCGACAGTCAAGCATATTCACTATTGTTTGTTGTTTTTATGCGTAGTTGTTCCGCCAGTCTATGCTTTTGATAAGCACTTTGGATGCAATTATTTCTTTGTAAACTGGCCTGTGGCTAACAGTCCCCTTTCCTGGATGGCTGAGTTTATGGGGAATCCGGGCTACCTTATTGGATATGCTGCGCTTACGTTTTTTGTTATTTTGCTGATGTATCTGGGAATAGAGCTTAGAAAATTGGTCAGCTAAGAAAGCGAGGCTATATGGCAAGAACTAACGCTAAGGAACCCTTAATCAATGCTGCACGAGATCTCTTTTCCGAAAAAGGATTTGATGGTACCGGTGTGGATGAGATTGCGGAGTCTATTGGAATCAAGGGCCCAACTATATATAAATACTTCAAGAATAAAGAGGATCTTTTAAAAGCGGTGCAGAATTCGGTATCACAGATGCTCAGGGAAGTACATTTGATGCTCTTATGTACCTTCTTCTTTGTGATGATTGTTCACTGATAAAGGGGAAACTGACTAAACAAAAGAAAGGATAAATGATAACTGATCATGAAAAAATATAGATTACCAATCATTCTGCTTGTGGTATTTGAGGTAGTAGCAATAACGCTGTGGCTGACAAAGAACAAGTTGTTTTATCTGTTCAATTTTAGTTATATAGGCATATCTGTATCGCTGGGGTTTTTTCTTTTCATAAAGAAATACAAATATGCCCGTCGAATATCGCAGCTTCTTGTCGGCTTATATATGCTGATATTTCTGGGACTCATATGCCAGGAAAATATGCAGATAGAGGGATTCTGGTACTACCTCTTTACAGGTGTTTTCCAGGCGGCGACCATACATTATGCTGTTGCAAAGATATTCGGACCGCTCATTTTTGGAAGAGGTTGGTGTGGATATGCCTGTTGGACAGCGATGGTGTTGGATTTTCTTCCGTACAAGGAGCCGAAGGAGCCAAGAAAGAAGCTGGGGTGGATCCGGTATATCACGTTTACTCTGTCGCTTGTATTCGTAGCAGCATTGTTTCTGGCAAATGTCGGTAATATTGAACGCATCATGTTCATCGCTTTTATCGTTGGCAATATAGCATATTACGGGATTGGTATCGCATTGGCGTTTGCTTTTAAGGATAACAGGGCTTTCTGCAAATACATCTGTCCGATAACCGTATTCCTAAAACCCATGAGCTACTTCTCGTTGATACGGATTAAGTGTGATAAAGAAAAATGTATATCCTGCGGTAAATGCAAGCAAGTTTGTCCTATGGATGTGGATGTGACTGATAATTCTAGAAAGCGAGAGAATGGAACAGAGTGTATTCTTTGCATGGAATGTGTGAAGAACTGTCCGAAGAATGCACTTTGAATGTATACACAAGATATGAATTTCGCCGACAGGCTTTGACTCAATATTCAGTATTGTCTAATATAAGTAAAGGTTTAAGAGAAAAGGAATGGTATGAAAGATTATATTAAAAAGAACACGGGAAAGATACTGATATGGGGGACAATAGTTTTTTTCACAATCCTTTATTTCAGTCTGATTTTTAATAAAAATGTATGGACAGATGAAGTTTTTACATTTGACCTGCTCAAATGTGACCTGAGAGGGATAGTGGAGAAGACAGCAGCAGACGTTCATCCGCCTCTATATTATTTCTATGCTAAGATATTTGAATTAATCAGTCCACAGAATATACAGATACAAAAGATTGCGGCCATTTTACCGATGGCTGCACTTTTGGTGTACATGGGAGTGGTTATAAAAAAGGAATTTGGTGAGGCGCATGCTTTTTTAGCCATTTTGTTTCTTACATGCCTTCCATGCACCATGGAATTTGCCGTACAGATAAGGATGTATTCCCTTGCTTTGTTTTTTGTGACTTTGGCGGGAATCGAGGCATACAGAGTATATATCCATGAAGATATAAAGCATTGGATATATATGGGGATAGGAGTACTGGGAGCTGCATATACGCATTATTTTGCATTTGTAAGCGTATGCTTTGTCATGTTCTTTCTGCTGGTGGTCATTCTTTTCACTAAGAGAAAAATGATAAAGAATTGGCTTGTATGCTCCCTTGTATTGTTAATAGGATATGCACCCTGGCTGCCTAGCTTTATAAAACAGTTTACCAGCGTAAGGGAGAGCTATTGGATACCGCCGATAACAGGTGAAGTACTTAAAAGCTATATAACTTGGACATTTGGACTGGAACTGGTAAAAGGTGCGGAGATTGCATATCTGATCCTTCTTACTGTCGTATTTGTTTGGGCATGTATGGGGATCAAGAAGAAAGAAATCAGGTTTGCGATATTATGTATGCTTGTTCCGACAGCAACAACTGTTTCGGGAGTTTTGATCTCTCTTACAAAATCACCCATATACCGAGATCAGTATGTCTTACCAGCACTGGGCTTACTTGCAACATACGTCGGAATCGTAAGTGCCGGTAAACTGAAAAGCAAAGCAAAATATGTGGTTGTGTTGTTTGCGCTGTTCATGCTTTTTAGCGGCGCTGTTCAGTACAAGGAGTGCTACAGACAGGAATACAAGAACTCATATATTGACAAGACTGTAGAGTTTTTCGAGGATAATCTCGGAGAGAATGATTATGTGATATACAACTATCAGGCGATGGGATTTGTGTATAAGTTCTATTTCCCGGAGGACAGGCTTATATATGTTGAAGATTTCGACCTTTCAAGTGACTATGACAATGCATGGTTCCTATATACAGTAAATAACTGGCCGGTTACGGAAAATGATTGCATTAACTATAATCTGGGTATGGATCATCTCGGAGTCTATGGTATAGAACATAATGACTTTGATCTGTATAGGATTTATCATAAATAAGCTTGAAATGACTTTTCCTGTACTCGATAAGTCCTTCATCCTGCATGTGAGAGAGCTCTTTTTATTGTCGTCCAGGAGATTCTTTATATTGCAAAAGAGAATGCAATAAGAAACAGCGGAAAGTTCCTTCCATGGCAGGTTGTGACAATCTCCAGAAATGGTGAGATACTAGATTAATTTTCCAATGTGCCATAAAAAATAATCATTCGTATAAATACTTAGGCAACAGACAAAATCCTGTGTGATATACAGTTTGCGAGGCTTCTGTCTGTTGAACAAATACAAAAAACGGGGGATAAAAACCATGAGAAAAATTATAACAGCACTTACAGCAACTATTCTGGGAATCGTAATCTTTTTCCAGAGCATGACATGCATAGCATTTGCTGCTGAGGTACCGGCTTCTTCTGTTAAGAAGTCACAGTTTGTTTCGGGAGTATATGGAACAAATAATGATGGCGGTGAAATCGTTGTTGCTCTGTATCGTGCAGGTAAGCAGGATATCGCATTTCTGCGAGATGACGATGTGAAATTCTACGGTACGTATACTGTAACTCCTTACCAGCTCTCAGGCGCAAGTTATGCTGAGCGTTTCAATGTCAGTGGAGTAACATTCACATATTTTGAAGTTGACAACGAACGGTACATCATTACAGACGAGGATGTAGTATATGCTTTGGGAGACATCACTGCGTATGAAGTTGAGCAGCTCAGGTAGAGCCCATTGAAAACTATTAGATGAATGTCGAGATATACAAGGGAAGCGTTATTATATCATCTTCACTGATTCCGATATTCCCATCGGTGAATTTGTATCCGAAGGAGATATGATATGATTCCGGGCCCTTTTTGCGCTAATACTTAGCTTTTTCTTTTACCTGATAATAGAAGACTTGTAAGAAGAACCACAGGGACTGCCAGAACTGATATAATGGCAGCCGGGCCAAGGTTTATCGTTATGGTCCTTTCGGTTTCTTTCTTTTCCTCTTTGTTTTCCTTGTTCATTTCCATTTAGGTGTACCTTCCTTTCCCCAATATCATTATAATGTCCCCAATAATATCAAGAAGATGTACTTCATACCAAAGTATAGCATATACTTACGGCCTTAAAAAAGTTGACAAAAAATATGTAACATATTACATTGCTTATATGGGTAATATGTTACATATTTTAATGAGGGTTGTTTTATGAATTATGATGAAGTGATGAACATAGAGAAAGTGACATTTGGCGATATGCCGCCACAACCTTTTTTGCTGGGGCTTCTCAGTGCATTTGATAACAGATACCAGGCGGCAGCTGATGCATATTTCAAGGAGATTACCTGGAAACAGTTTTTTGCCATAATATGCATCAATTTATGCAAGGAACCGCCGACACTAAACGAGCTTTCGGATGTAATGGGCAGTTCCCACCAGAACGTGAAACAGATTTTGTTAAAGCTTGAGAAAAAGGGTTTTGTCTCTACCATTCCTGATGAAAAGGACAAGCGTAAACAGCGGATATTTGTCACAGATAAATGCAGAGCTTTTTTGGAACAGAACGATAATAACGGTCAGCAGAGCCTGTATATCATCGGGCGGATCTTTGATGGAATCGATGAAAAGAGCCTGCAGACTACCATACAAACTATAATGAAAATGGAAAGGAATTTAAGCGAATTATGAAAACACTGGTTATTTACACATCACAGACCGGATTTACAAAAAGATATGCACAGTGGCTGGCAGATAATATGAGCGGAGATATTCTGGAGCTTAAGGATGCCCAGAAGAAGAGTGCTGATTATTTCCGGCAATATGATGCAATCTGCTATGGCGGCTGGGCTATGGCCGGTAATCTGGTTAAAGGTAAGTGGTTTCTCGAAAAAGCTGCTAACTGGCAGGATAAGCGCCTTGCTATGTTTTGTGTGGGTGGCAGCCCTAATGATAATCCCGATGTAGAAGTTTTTCTTCAGAATGCCCTTACAGAAGAGCAGAAGAAGTATATTAAAATGTTCTACTGCCAGGGAGGGTTTAACTATGAAAAGATGAAGACACCATCCAGACTGGCCATGAAGATGTTTGTATCCGCTCTCAGAAATAAAAAAGGTGCTACTGAGAAAGAAAAGGAAATGGCTGAGAAAATGGCTTCATCCTACGACATTTCTGATGTTAAGTATATAGAGCCTATCGTGGCTTATCTTGGAGCATAAGTTCGCGATTGAGATGGAACTGATTATCACTGAATAAGGGAGACGAGGTTGTATGAATAGCAAATTGTTTGCACAGGCAATAACAAAAGTGGTATCGGGAATATTTCTGGTAGGTTTTCTTCTGTTTTTGCCTGCGGGATCATTTTCATATTGGAATGGCTGGCTCTTTATGGCAGTTTTGTTTGTTCCCATGATTGTTGCGGGATTTGTTATGATGAAGAAAAGCCCGGAGCTACTACAAAAGCGGCTAAATGTAAAAGAAGAACAATCCGAGCAGAAAACTGTCATCGTACTGAGCGGGCTGATGTTTCTAGCTGCCTTTATCGTGGCGGGACTTAATTTTCGGTTTGGCTGGGTAGTTTTGCCAAATTGGATTGTCTGTGCAGCAACTGCAGTGTTTTTCCTTGGCTATATGGTTTATGCGGAGGTCCTTAGGGAAAACGTTTACCTTTCCAGAACTGTCGAGGTGCAGGAAAATCAGAAGGTTATAGACACCGGACTTTATGGAATTGTTCGACATCCTATGTACATGAGCACATTTCTTTTGTTTTTATCCATGCCCCTTGTGCTCGGATCGGTTATTTCTTTTGTTATCATGCTTGTATATATACCAATAATCGCTAAACGCATCCGCAATGAAGAACAGGTACTGGAAGAAGGACTTGCGGGATATTCAGATTACAAGAAGCGAGTAAAGTACAAGGTCATACCATTAATCTGGTAATAGGGAGATTTTGATCAATGAATGAGCAAATAAGAAAAAATACAGTGCTATCCTGCTGGCTTATATTTGCTATCCTGATAATGGAGTTAAATAAGCAACATAGATTGAAGGGTTTATTCCAGTAAGAAGTATGATGTAAAATGAAGCTTTCTGGGTTACACATTTCGCTTGAATTTGACATGAGGTTAAAATCAAGCGAAGAAAATGCCTGTATTTCGCATGTTTTTTGCATGATCTCGAAAATAAGTGAGAAAAAATGCTGTTTTCATCGCATTTTTTTAGGCGAATCAAATATCACGCGAAAATGCCACAAATTTTTCGCGTGTTTTGGAGACAATGCCCAAAATAGTGAGTAGAAGCGCAATCTCACAAGACCATGTGTAAGTGGTAATTTAACGATATAATATACCTACGGTGGTTTGATCAATTGATCTGATCAGTTGCCGTGGTTATTTTTATTACATGAAATAGAGGACGGAGAAACTTCATTCAGTACTTTTAGGAACCAGTAATTGGGGAGGCAATAGTGAAAGGAAAGAGATTTTGTTCGGTGATCATGGCTTCAGTTTTGGTGCTGGGAGTCTTAAATGGCTGCAGCAGTAATAGCGAGAGCGCCAATTCAGACACTGACGTAAGTGAGCAAGAAACAACCGTTGTTGTAGACAAGGTGAACGCTGGCGAGGGATCTAGCGAAACGAAAGTGCAGGAGTCAGAAGTGGAAACATGGAAAAACGCAATTGACGGGCTTTCTGAAGATTTTATTTTCGGTATGGATGCTTCATCACTTCTTGTAGAAGAGAAGAGTGGCGTTAAATACTATGATTTCGATAGTAATGAGCAAGATCCGCTAAAGACATTTGCTGATTCCGGAATTAACTATATTCGCCTGCGAGTATGGAATGATCCGTATGACGAGAACGGCAATGGCTATGGAGGCGGAAATAATGACCTTCCCACAGCCATAGAACTTGGTAAAAGAGCTACTGAATATGGGATGAGAGTTATGATTGATTTCCATTATTCTGATTTCTGGGCTGATCCTAAGAGACAGCACGCACCAAAGACCTGGGAAGGTATGAGTGTAGAGGAAAAGTCATCAGCACTTTATGACTTTACAAAGACAAGCCTAACACAGCTTTTGGATTCCGGTGTTGATGTTGGAATGGTTCAGATTGGAAATGAAATCAATTATGGAATGTCCGGAGAGAAGCAGTTCGAGAAAGTTTTGAAACTTTTGAAGGCTGGAAGCAGGGCAATACGTGAAGTTTCTGATGACTATGGAAAAGAGATTGATGTAGTTGTTCATTATACAAGAATTCAGGACAAAGCAGATGTACTTACGCTGGTAGACAGGTTGGTAAGAAACGAACTTGATTTTGATATGATTGGAATGAGCTATTATCCCTTCTGGGATGGAAGCTTTGAAAACATGAGTCGCGTCCTTGAACTAATAAATGAGAAGTACAGTAAAAAGGCATTCATAGCAGAAACATCATATTGTTACACAACAGAAGATGGTGATGGATCAGGAAACAGTCTTACTATCAATGATCTTGTTAAGGGATATCCAGCCTCAGTAGATGGACAGGCTACCATGATTCACGACATTTGCAAATGTGTAAACGAAGTGGGCGGAATAGGAGTATTCTATTGGGAAGGCGCATGGATTCCGGTAGGGCCGGCAAACGCTGATAATTCTTCAATTTGGGAACAGTACGGAAGTGGATGGGCAAGTAGCTATGCTTCCAATTATGATCCTGAGGATGCTGCACTTTACTACGGCGGATGCGCATGGGATAACCAGGCATTCTTCGATTTTGAGGGACATCCACTGGAATCAATAAATGTATTTAACTATATGAGAAATGGAACCAGGTGAGAAGTCCGGCATCGACGCCAATTTTTATTAAATCTTCATCCTTGACATCCCTTCTTTTTCCATTCTATGCTAAACAATACCATTGATGAACTTCTTACGGATATTAATTCTGTATTGAAGAATACAATATCTTTTTATCCAAATTAGCACTCTCTGTTGACGAGTGCTAATTTTGGTGTTATACCATAAGTAGAACAAAGGAACAGAGAAGACCGTTAGGACTTAGAGGTTCCAATGATCCAAACCCTCCGTCCCAATGCTCAATAACAGTTAACAAATTGTTTTTGTGCAAAGGAGGTAAGCATTATGTTAGCA
>JAEEGL013986315.1_pt1 | contig 13520 bp, 9 predicted proteins | sample 9134231 | NCBI WGS metagenome assembly JAEEGL01 (sample SAMN16246548, study PRJNA631951) | gut metagenome | biome: gut microbiome; feature: rumen; material: fiber-attached | host: Bos | place: Iran: Karaj | collected 2018-10
AGGTGAAAGATGGCACGATTCTCCACCGCCCCGACCAACATTCCTGAAACTCAATTACATCCAAACATCCGCCTCTCATCCAGTGCAACACCAGTCCAACTGGTACTCGTTCTTTACCACACTCTCCACGGCTCTGCATAGCTTTTGTTGCCTGGATTATCTGTTTGTCGTGGCTTCCCAGTTTTACAGGACATGGCATATGAATGCAACGGAGACTTGTCGCATTGTCGTCGCCATCCATACCACAGGCATCGCGGCGTATCGCGCAGCCGATAGCCGCGATAGCGAGCCGTATGCGCCCATAGTGCATAGGCGAGCGATAAAAATGGATGCCGATGCGGGAAACGGCCCGGACAAGCCGGACACGCCGCCGGAGAAGCGAAAGAAACTGCCCGTGTACAATGGAAACGCAATCGGCGTTGATTTGTGCGAAGACAAGCTCGTCTATGATTCACAGCACAAAAGCGTAAGTGATCGTGACTGGTATTTCGACGAAGTGACAGAGGCGACGGGCGCGGAGCTTGTCGCATCCATCATGCGCCGCTACTCCATCGACCTTGACCATGTTGTCAGACACTACGACGTGACGGGCAAGTGGTGCCCGCGACCGTTTGTCGGACAGGCTCTTATCCCCCAGGATGCCAAGAAATGGTACATCCACACCACCACACGAACTGCCATTAAAACGGGGAGGTTCGTCAATGGAGCATCCGGCCAGACAGCCAGCAAGAGCAATGATTGTGACGATTCTATTATTATTCATATTTGTGTTCCTTTCAGCGCTATTTGTTTGAATGGCGAAACCATAGCCAATCCAGTTACCATACACGAGTGATATGATATATCTGACTATTTCACTTCTCAGTCCTATTTCCATCTTGCATGCGTATCAAACCGGTCATTACTACTAAGCTTTGGCGCGAGTTTTCCGATTTTTTTATACTCAAGCTGAGCAGATCGTATCAACAAATCCTGAGTGACCAATTTGGGACTTGAACCATATGCAATAGAAGCAGCCCGTAATACAGCTTCTTTAATATGACCACCAGATAGCTCAAAAACCTCAGCCATCGAATTTAAATTAACATCATCTGAGCGTGGTATTGAAGATGATAAAAACTTTTTCCAAAGGACAAATCTGGCGCGCTCGTCGGGTAAGTCAAATGGCACTTTAAAACGAATACGACGCATAAAAGCCTCATCAATAGCTGAATCAAAATTGGATGTCAGTATACTCACGCCTGCAAACCGTTCAAGACGCTGCAACAAATAATTAATTTCCAGGTTAGCGTACCGATCAACACTAGACTTCACATCAGTTCGCTTCCCAAAAATTGAATCAGCCTCATCAAACAGCAACATGATATCACCCTGCTCAGCTGCATTAAATAACTCAGACAGGTGTTTTTCGGTCTCACCGACATATTTCGAGACAATTTGGGAAAGATCGACTCGATAGAGTTCAAGCTGCAGTTCAGTCGCAACCACCTGGGCTGCGAATGTCTTACCCGTGCCGGGAGGGCCAGAAAATAGCGCTGACAGTCCAAGACCATAAGCCATTGAACGATCGAACCCCCAATTTTTAGCCAATTCTTTGCGATGGCGAGCATACATGAGCAGGTCTTTTAAAGCAGTTTCGCATTCATTAGAAACAATGAGCTGATCGAAAGAAACGCGAGCAGGCTCCGGAACCGCCAAACGCCCAAGCCCTTCCTGAGAAAGAGCTCTGGAACAAGCGGATAGCCGTTGATAATAAGTCTCATCATCAAGGCCATCGTAACTATCTACAGAACGAATAGCATCGTCTATTTGACCTTTTGTTAAGATAAACTGTCCAGCCAGCTGCTGAATCCATTTAACTGACAGCGTTCTTGGAATAGCGCTAATCCAATAATCTTCGCGCTGACTACGTGTGGGCATTGGAATATGAATATGCCTGTCTGGCGCAATTTCCAGCCAGTAAGGAGTATCGCCAGATAAAATCCACACAACAGGCTGAATTGATTCATGCAATTTACACGAAACAATATGCATGGCTTCATCCCATCTCTCCATTGCCTTAGGAATAGCTGTAACAACTATCATAGCGTGATGGAGCGTAGCCATGGCTCGAGCGTGTTGCACACGCATCATAGCGTCATCATAGCTTAATGACATACTAAGATCTAGAGCCCATATCCCATCATATTTCAATGAATCAGCAAGCCCGCGACATACATGCAGACGACCACTTCCTTTTGAGCCGTGGATAGAAAAATGCATATCATCAGATCGACTCTGCATACGCTCAATCTGAGATCGAATTTGAACATCAAAGCCGTTCAAATCCACAGCTGGATAAAATTCGCGGTACCTAATATCAATTCCATACAAATAATCTGCAACTCGCTTATCGACATACATCATGGCCTCAGCGAGATTGGAATAAGAAGGAGGAACAAGTCTTAATATGCATTCTCTAAAAAGAATGGATTTATCAGGATTGAACAAGTCAGCAAAAGACCGCACATGTTCCTCATCAGCTGCCAGCATACGAATAATAAAACCCCACCGCGGCAGATTTGGACTGGCTTCGGCCATTGCAAGCCGCAAAACACGCAGAACGTGTTGATCAAATTGGATAGTTACCAAAAGTACTAGGACACTTATTTCTTCATGAGACAAATTGAGTTGTTTTTCAAGCGATATCCAGCGCGCATAGAGCGGATCATTCGATAATTGCAGGATCTGATTCCAAAAATCCTCATAAGTCATACCATGCCATTGGGGCTCTGTTCTCTTGCTGGAACACAAATTGTGGTTGACCTGTCAAGCAAAGCGCTCGATTCACTTGACCATCCAGCGAAATCAGCTGACTGTTGAATCTGAATCCAGCCATTCTGGGTCACACGGTGCAACCATTGACCGAGAATTGACAATGTATATTGAAAAACCACTTCTTTAATACCAGACATATTCAAACCAAACTCCAATCGGATAAATACGAGGCATCACCCCAAATATATCTATTATTCCAAACCATAATAACGCGTACCAACTGTCTCGCTGTTATTGATACGTTGGACAGATTCCGGCTTAGAATTGCCATACTCAAGAGACGGAAAAAATTTAAAAACATACCCATCGAGTTTTGAATCCCGAATCGTTACATTCGTATTGGGATTATTAAGAATGAGAGCAGGAACACTAAGCTGTGAAATCGTACAACGATCAATCAATGCAGACTCAGATGCTGCTATGTCAAAAGAGCCGGCATTATCAAGAATGTTGTTATTGCGTAGTGTAATATTTCTTACAGGGTGTAAATACCTTACATCAACCCCGAGTAAACCGTCTGAATGATTATTTCTAAAGACAGAATTTGAAATTTCAACATCATATGGTCTGTTTTCAGTAGAGAATGTTACAATCAATGGCTCAGCAGCAAACTGCATTTGTTCATCAATTTCTTCTGAATTTTCAAAAACAACAGAATCTGCAATAAAACCACGAGTAACATCCGCAGAAATCGCAGACGCAGGAGAATGGTGTATAAATTTAAGATTGTGTACAACGACTGTATCGGCATTAACATTGATAAACAATCGTTCCACAGAGGTTGGGTTGGGCGTTTGGCCTGTAAAAATCAGTCGTCGATATGCGACATTACCTTTTGCGCGCAAATGAATCCGTTTATCTCCATTATTTACAGCAGAACCTTTCGTAAAAATCATATCATTTACGAACTGAACTTCAAACGATGTCGCGTAGGGCACAAAACTTCGGTAATCAAGTTCCAACTGTTTGATATCATCCAAAGACCTAATTGGATAGACAACGTGGAATTTTGGTTTTGCATTACGCATTCCGCTAATCATTTCCTCTTCAGAATCAAATTTAACATTATGAAGCGCTTCTACCGCTTCATTGTATAACCGATGCATCTTATCGACATCTTCATTACGCAGTGCACAAATTATAATTTCGTCTTCATAACCATCATGAAAATGAGTTTTGGCACAGAGTTCAGAAGATGTATGCATATTGTTACTATCCATAGATTGTTCCTTGGGGTTATGTTGTGTCTCAACGTGAACAGCGGTTTGTTCTCTCATACATGCAGTCAGTGCAAAACCAAAAGAGAGCCATACCACCGTCAACAATCCACATATCGCCGATTGCCGATGGGAGAGCATGAAATTGTTATGAACCAAGCAAAACATATACACCTCAATCGGAGTGCTCGACGCGTAAATTGCTGTCGACAGAAAACGCTCGAATCGTATTGATTGCGGATGTGACACCTGACTGTAACACTTTGCGCTGGCTCATTGCTCTCTCTGCTTCTGAATTGTGGTTCTGTGGTTGTCAAGATCATTGATAGGATTAAACTTAAAGTCAAAATACAAGAAATATTGAATAACTTTATTTGAATTATCCGTGCGTTTCAACGAATAGACGACCTTAAACAACCGATTGCTTACATCTATGGAAATCAGCGTATCAACGATACTGGCGTTTTTATACAAAAACAGCACTTTATCCTTATTATTCCTTGATAACTTTTTTAGCTGAGAGTTATTATACAAACCATTATAAACGCTCTCGTAATTAACGAAATCTTTCTGAATATTGCCTTTATAATCAAACTGCATTTCTGTCCTTATTGAGAAGTCATCGTCATACCCCCCCTTTATAAGGCTAGGAATTGTCAAAAAAGAACTCTCAATACGATAGTTGATCGAATTATCGGTGAATTCCACAAATTCTCTACCCACAGAAAGATCCGGATGTCGGTTATTAAACCAGTTTCTGACACGTCTGTAGTCAACAATCAGCCTGCCATCCGGCGTGAGCACCGAATGTTCTCCATCCTCATTCTGGCAATATTGATATACAGGTGCATGGTCATACACTTTTCGGCCGTTGAGTTCTTCAAATATGCATGAATCATCTGGTTTGAAAACAGTAGCAATGATATATCCATTCCGAGACTTTATTCTGTGGAACTGCGGCGGAACAATTTCTTTGCCATAGGCATCAAGCAGTCCGTAATCTCCCCGGGCATTTACAAAAGAATACAATACTTTTTCGTGACCGTCTGCTGTCTCAATGTGAATGGGTTCAATATCCCAATACTGAAACCCAGTGACGAATTCACCCTTTTCATCGACCAACGCACAGTCTTCATGACGCCACTCCGGCGGCTCATCGTATTCACCATTATGATAGTGTTCCTCTTCGATCCATTCTTCGGTATCCGGAGAATTCTCCGGCAGATGCCAGATAGTTCTGTTACACGACTGGTCATAGATAAATTGCGGCAGCTTTCCGGATTTGCATAATGCAAGTGCATCCGGTTCTTCCATGCATTTAATCTTAAGCTCTGGCGGTTCTGTTGGCTCGATAGCTATCGTATCCGCCTTTTCCTGCGATTCAGCAGTTTTTTCCGGCGATGCTGCAGCCTGAGTCTCAGCAGATGCGGGAATCGTTGCGGACGCCTCCGGCTGCGCAACGGGAGTTTCACCCTGTGTTGGCGTAAATTCAACCCGTTTGCAGGCACATAACGATACCAGCAGTGCAGAAGTGATGATAATGATGATTCGATTCATGGTTGCCTCAAATGATTCGCTATTTACTCCAATCAATATATTCGAGCGTTGTATCTGGCACAAGCCTGTCAATGGGAAATTCCTCTCCAGGCTCCAACCAGTAAATACCTGCAATATCCTCTTTGAGCCATGGAGCAGGAAAACGCCTGTCTCCGAAAACCAGTTCCTGCTTTTTCCAGTCTATCTCACCACAGTCACTCGGCGCATGCGTGATGCGATCGATAATGGGTTTTACCGTATCAGGAGCTTTCTCATAAGGAATGCCCCATATCAAGCTCTGATTACCAATTTCCTGTCCCCATCCCCATCTATAACTATCATAGTATGAATGATTGCATTCGTTAATAACATTACCCTCTGAATATTTTTGCGGAGAAACTATAGAAACACCAAAATACGCATCATCCTCATCATCAAAAGAAATGTTCGTTGCATAAGGAGAAAACGAATAAAAACGATCATGTAAACTTGTTTCAGAAACGTTTGAACCGTCTCCCCCCAATGGTCTAGCACTCGCTTTTCGCGTAATCAAACCCTCATAACTTAACATTGCAGTCAAATTTTTAAAAACTGGTTTAAAGAGCGTACCGTCATAAAATTCAGGAACATCACTTCGGTGTTTGTCAATGCGTATCTGATTGTTATCATCCACGTTCAAAATAATGGTTGTTGCGTATGAAATGCAGGAACTATTTGAACACTTGGAATCCCGATTGGATTCATCCTGATAAAAACAAGTTCGTTCTACATTGGCATACATAAATCCATCATAACAATTAACAACATTGTCGTACATAGAAAGAATATATCTGTTATCAGCAAAATAGAAATCGCTGTTTTTGAACCCCGGTTCATCTTTTAACGGAATCGTCGTCAAAGGAATGTCTCTGTAATTATCCCTGAGATACTTTTGTTTATTAACATCTTTAAGTGATGTCACCAATTCCTTTTCCCGTTCAAACAAAACCTCATCGCGAGCACCATCCCATAATGGATGGACAACAATGGTTCGCCATTCCTGCTCAACCAATTTTTCATCATCATACCATCCGCCTCCAGATTCAGCATCATACGCTTTAAAGCGAATGCTCTCTTTTGATTTCACAATTTTATTAACATATTCAACAAAATGCCCGCGTGATAATTTCTGAACATACCCCTTAAACTTTCGAAGATCAATATTATCGTCATATACGATATACATTGCGGAGTATGATTCCAATGCACGATCTCCATTTGCCTTAATCCTATCGGATGCATGCTCAGTCTCTGCAAAATTCACAATCAACCTGCAATGATCGTCCGCCAGCTGGTTGACTGCTTTAGAGGTTGCATTTGGCCTGTTCATGTCCGTTGATTCACCACCGTCCTTAGCCGGTTCATGAGAGACTTTATTACATGCAACAACAAAGCCTCCAGTCAACGCATACATCATCCACATCACAAAAACACACAGCATGTTTAAACATACCCTGCATGTATATTTCAAACCGATCATCAATACTCTCCTGTGCAGAACAACCAGTCCTTTTGTGTTTCTATACGTCTGAAGCGACAATGATACTTATCATGGTCTGTAAAAATATACCCTTCGATTATCACTGTCACTGCTATTAATTCTTGAAATACCATTTTCAACCCAGCTCCATCCATGTCGTGCCATAACATAGATGTTCATTTTGCGAGATTTAATCTCACCGACAGTTATAATTCTTATTAAGCGAGTCTGCAAACAAATACTGTGGATTCCAAAGCGCTTAGCACTTTGATGGGGGCTGGGGCTTTGCCACAGAATAGATAAATGCTGCAGCCCAGAGCTGATATTGGAAAACTCCGGGATATGCATCATGCCGGGCGTATGGAGGCGCAGCCGACATAGCACGGCCCCGGGCGCATTGGGCGCAGCCCAAAAGACCGGGCACAAAAAACCCGGCACAAGTGCCGGGCAGGTTAAGGAAAACCAGTTTTTGCGGTTATTTCACGTTCGAACCCAGGTTCAGCTTGGTCAGATACGAGCTGAACGCATAGTTGTAAACATTCTGAATGCCGATGCGGAGAGCTTCTTTCGGGCCGCCCGTCGATGCGCCGACCACGCTCGCGCTCTGCTTGAACTCGCTGCCGTCCTTGAATTTCCAGGTGTATTCGAAATTGAACGTGATGACGCTGCCATCGACGAAACCGTCGCCAAGACAAACTGTGTCGAGGCTGTTAAAGATGAGCGTCGAGGTGGCCTGTTCGGGGGCGACGACTGCGGCGACTTTGCCCTTGCCTGCCATGTAGTCGAAACCATTGCGCAGCGACTGTTTGAACTCGCTCACTTTCTTACCGCAAACCTGAAAATCGTTTGGAATCGCGGTGACATCGAGGGCCATATCGCCAAGGTGAGGCTTGGTGAGGGGGATGGGTTCGGGATCAACAGCCTTAATGCCACATGCGGTCGTTGAAAAGCCAATAAGTGCCGTTGCTGCCAAGAGGAAAAGCGTTTTTTTCATTTAACTACCCTACAAAAAGTAAAGCCAGCGGCAGATGAACAATTCATCTACCACGCTCTTTATGACAAGATTTTGCAAGAATATCAACACCCCATCCATGAAGATGTGATTAATTCTCAAAGATCCCGACTTTGCGCGGATACGCCCCGGGATCGACGACAAACAGCCCCTTATCGGTGATGCGGATGGCGGGAATCACCGGCAGCGCCAAAAAGCTCATGGCGGCGAACGGCCTGGGCAGCGTCACGCCGAGCATCTGACGGCAGAAATCCTCGAGTTTCTGTTCCTGCGCGATCACATCTTCGTAAGGCGCATTGCTGATAAGCCCAGCGATTGGCAGCGGCAGGCGCACGATTTCACCGCTGTCGTCGCCCAGCACGGCGGCCTGTCCGCCTCCCATCGCGCAAATCGCCTGCGCACACCGCAGCATCGCGGCATCGCTCATGCCAACGATAATCAGGTTGTGCGAGTCGTGGCCGACCGACGAACCGATGGCGCCATACTTCATCCCAAAACCGCGCACAAAGCCTTTGCCAAAACCACCGCTGCCCATGTGCCTGTCGAAGACGCAGACTTTTGCGATGCCCTGCGTCGCATCAGCCACCGCGCAGCCATTCTGCTGCTTTGGAATAAACATCGACGAACGCGTCACGATTTGTCCGGGCACCAGGTCGATCAAATGCGCCTGTTTTGGCGTTTCCATGCGAATCTGCAAAGCGCCCACCGCCGGCAGGGCGCAATGCATCGTCGGCCGCAGATGGTGTTTTCCCGGGCGGTTCACGTTCAGCGACTGGCCATTTTTATAGACCACCTGCCCGCGGTGAATCACGAAATCGGGCTCGAAGTTTTCGAGGTCACGGCTCACGACCAGATTCGCATCGGCACCGGCAAAGATCGCCCCCATTCTGCGCGACAAACCGAAGTAATTCGCCGGATTGATCGTCGCCATCTGCAGCGCCACAATCGGGTCGATGCCCTTTGCGACCGCGCGTTTTACCAGATGATTGATATGACCGCGCCGCATCATGTCGGACGGATCGAGGTCGTCTGACGCAAACATCACGCGGCCGCTGTTGCGCGAATTCACCACCGGAAGCAGCGCATCCAGATTGCGTTCGCTCGACCCCTCGCGGATCATCACAACCATGCCACGGCGCAGTTTCTCGCGAGCCTCGTCGAGCGTCGTCGACTCGTGGTCCGACTGGATTCCCATATAAATACACGCATTCAGCTGTTTTCCGCTCAGCATGGGCGCATGTCCGTCGAGCACGCCGTGATCGCCAAAATCGGCCATCTTGCGCTCCACAGCCATATCCCCGTTCAATATGCCCGGCACATTCATCAGCTCGCCAAGACCGACGACATTGCGGCAGCCCAGCAGCATCCGCAGCTTGTCGGGCGCAAGATCGGACGCACACGTTTCGATCGCATCGTCGTTCATCGTCGGCACACACGACGGCGCCGTAAAGAAAACATCGATAAATCCGCAGTCCCGCGCCGTATCCATCTGGAACGATACGCCCTCCAGCCCCGAAACATTCGCAATTTCGTGCGGATCGGTAATCACCGCCGACGTGCCGAAACGCGCCATCAACCGCCCCGCCTCGGGAATCGTCAGTTTCGTGCTCTCCAGATGGATGTGCGCGTCGATCAAACCAGGATACACATAGCGCCCGGCCACATCGACCTCGTGCGCCCCCGCATAATCCTGCCCGACACCGACGATCTCGTGTCCCGATATCGCAATATCAACGTTTTCCTCGATTTCCCCGCTCAGTACATTCACCAGACGACAATGTTTCAATACGACATCTGCCGGTTTTGTGCCCAATGCCGCTTCACGATTCAATTTGCGTTCTGCCATAGCCTGCCTCACTGATATCCGCGTTGAACCAACATCACGGTCAAAGACCGTCATGAAGAGCTAAATCATTCGTCTTTTATCATCCCAGCCGTTATAATATCAATGGCTGTATGAGACAGCCCGGTTCCAACCTGCGCGAGGCGATTGAATGACGACGACACGATTCATCGGATTATGGCTGTTTTGTTCCTTATTATTCACGGGGTGCCACTCGGCGCCGCAGACAGACAGCGTCCCCAAAAGCGAGCCCGCAGCCGTATCGGATGCGCTGGTCAACCCGCGCGCGGGCATCAAGCCTGCGGCCGAACCCCAGAATCTGCTGCAGAATCCGAGCTTTGAATCCGGCCTGGATGGCTGGAAATGGCTGGACTGGTCGAAAGGATGGTCGGCATTCAAGCTGTCGCTCGATCACGCCTACGACGGCATTCAGTCGCTGCATCTGCCCGTCGTTTCGGCCGACAAACGGCCAACGGTCGTGTGGGGCGGCGTGCAGGAACTCGAGCTGCCCGGCGACATTCCCGAATGCATCGAGGGCTACTATTACGTCGAAAACTGGGCCGCAGGCGACTGGAAGCAATATCTGCAGCTCGTCGTCATCGACCTCTCGCACGACCTGGGCCCGGGCATGGGACAGGCGCAGCTGCGCTATATCGTGAGCGGCTCGAAAGAACCGCCCCTCACAATCAGCAACGCCTCCTATCTGTTTGCCGAAAAGGAACGCCGCGATACCCCGGTGCTGAACCGCTGGACGCACTTCTCGGTAAACCCGCGCGAAGACTATCTCAAATCGTGGAACTATACGCCCGCCAAAGGCGCCAAACTGCGCGTACTGTTCGAGGCGCGCTTCGATCTGCACCACACAAGCATCCCGGCCAGAGCCGATGTCTATTACGACGGCCTCTATTTTGGCCCCAAATCGCCGACGCGATGCGCAGATTGATGTCGATGTCGTTGTCTCGCTTTTAATGTGGCGCGGCTATCTGCGATACGCCGCGCTTGCGGCGTCCTATTGCGCTGCACGCAATACGGCCGCCGCTTTTGTATATGACTTAACCAGATGATAGCCCCGGGAGACAATGGCAACGCCGGGGGAATGCGTGGCTTTCTCTTTCTCCCCCACATTTTTGCCGGCCCTTTGGGCTGCAATAATTAGGAATAAAAAGAGGGGGGAACGCTTTGATCCCCCGGTAGCTAACGCAACCGGGGGCTATTGATATTGAACGCCTACGGCGTTCTATAAATGGCTGAATAGTTACGTCTCCCCCCCATGCAAATTCACGATTCATTTGCAAACGCCCCAAAAATCGAATATAATACAAATTCGAGTGTGAACATCACACTTGTTTTGAAAAGTGTTTCTATCAATTTAGTATACAGATCTACATTCCATGCGCTTGGGCGGTGGATAAGGGTAAAGGATAACAATGGGAAAACGCATCTCTTTCTTATGTATGGTGTCGCTGACGGCTTTAGCTTTTGGTTGTGCGGATGCAGACAAACCTACGCCTCTTGACACTTGTGACGAAGGCACCCGGAAATGTTCGGAAAACGGTACGGTAGCTTTCGTCTGCAAATCGAACAGCTGGCAGCTCGACGAGGCCTGCCTGAACGGCTGTTTCAAGGGTAACTGCATAACCTCGGATCCGGGCACCCCCGAATGCACGAAAGACGAGGAATGTGCCGATAATAAAGATGGCAAGACCAAATGTGATCTCAACAACAAAGTGTGTAAAGAACCGGGCACGACACCGAAGACGCCTAAATGCGGCGACGGGGAGCTGGATACAGGGGAGAGCTGCGACAAAAACGAACTGAATGGAAAATCGTGCACGAGTTACCCGGAATACATCGGCGGTAATCTTGCCTGCAATGCGTCGTGCGAGTTTGACAGAAGCGGCTGCCAGGAATGCACCGACAACGACAAGTCCAAATGCGGCCAAGACCAGATCTGCTCGAACGGCCATTGCGTGGACAAGGGCTATGTCCCGGAATGCGGCAATAATATAAAAGACCCCGAAGAAGAATGCGACGGCAGCGCTCTCAACGGCAAGAGCTGTGGCGACGTGGATTCCCGCTTTGTCGGTGGCAAGCTCTCCTGCGACGAGTGCGTGTATGATACATCGGCATGTGACGAATGCACCGACAACCCCGATTCATGCGGCGACGGTAAAGTCTGCCGGAATGGCTCGTGTGAGACTGCGCCTGTCGAATGCGGCAACGGCCGCCTGGAAGCCGAGGAGAGCTGCGACAAAAACGAACTGGATGGAAAATCGTGCACGAGCTATCCGGAATATGTCGACGGCACGCTTGCCTGCAATGCGTCGTGCGAGTTCGACAAAAGCGGCTGCCAGGAATGTACCGACAGCGACAAGTCCAAATGCGGCCAAGACCAGATCTGTTCAAACGGCCACTGCGTGGACAAGGGCTATGTCCCGGAATGCGGCAATAATATAAAAGACACCGAAGAAGAATGCGACGGCGACAAACTCAACGACAAGAGTTGTGCGGATTTCGGTTTCGGCGACGGCAAGCTCAAATGTACAACAGAATGTAAATTTGACAAAACCGCATGTGTCGAGTGCTCGACAGATGCGCACTGCGCCAATAATAAAGACGGCAAAACCAAATGTAAGGAAAATGTCTGCACTAAACCCGAAATTATTCCCACCGATTCTGATGTTGTAATCAGTCAGATTTATCCCGGCGGTGGAAATGCCGGTTCAAATACAACGCCCAAATCGATATATAATACAAAATACGTCGAGCTGTTCAACCGCGGCGACAATGCCGTGGATATTTCGAATTGGAGCATTCAGTATGGCTCGGCCACTAATACTAGTATATCATCATACTGTGCAATTCCCGCAAATACTACGCCGCTGCCCAAAGGCAGCTACTACCTGATCGCCCTCAAGAGCGGCAACGCCGGTGATAATATCCCCGCAGCCGACCACACCTGCGCTACGATTAGTCCAGCTGCGTCGAATGGTAAAATTATTCTGGTGAATGGCCCGAACAAACTCGCGACTTCGTCGCCCGATTCGGGTTATATGGATGCTATTGGCTATGGCAACGCCAACTGGGCCGAGGGAACAGCAACGCAGGCTCTGAGCAACGATACCGCCGCTCTTCGCAATCATAACGGTTGTGACGATACCAACAATAATGCCGCCGATTTCGCGATCGGAACGCCCAATCCGCGCAATACTTCGTCGCCACGGTTCGATTGCTCTGCCCCTGCTCAGCCCGAAAATACCTCCGCCGCATGCAGTGACAACTGGGATAACGATGGCGATGGCAAAGGCGACTGCGCCGATTCTGACTGTGCGAAATTCTGCACAACCAGTGAGGATACTCCCGAAACCTGCAGCGATCATGCTGACAACGACGGCGACGGCAAAATAGACTGCGATGATCCTGACTGTAAGACGCTGTCTGTGTGCTTTGAGCCCGAAAACACCGCCGAAACCTGCAGCGATCATGCTGACAACGACGGCGACGGCAAAATAGACTGCGATGATGATGGCTGTAAGACGCTGTCTGTGTGCTTTGAACCCGAAAACACCGCCGAAA
>JAEEGL016170535.1_pt1 | contig 13520 bp, 12 predicted proteins | sample 9134231 | NCBI WGS metagenome assembly JAEEGL01 (sample SAMN16246548, study PRJNA631951) | gut metagenome | biome: gut microbiome; feature: rumen; material: fiber-attached | host: Bos | place: Iran: Karaj | collected 2018-10
CGGCTCCAGATGGTCTTTCTGAACTTCTTCCTGAGGCTGTTCTCGGCATGAAAGCAGAAGGCTTCGTCCTCTTCCGTCAGAGGAACGGGGAGCATGTCCGGCCGGAGTTCCTCCATCGCGCGCATCCCTCCTTTCAAGGGGGTCGTGGGCCGATGATAGCACCGTATGGACGAGGATGTCAATACGGGAGGAGAATGGCCGAGAGGCCTATTCCGCCGAAACGGAGGAATACGGAGGCCGAACCCGCCGGATCCGCCGTGTTATCCCGGAGCGCCGGGTGGTACAGTATTTCCAAACAGGCAATTACGCGGGGCCCGGTACCGGGCATGAAAAAAGGAGGAGATGCGCATGAAACAGGAGTCCCGCAAGGCGATCAGGATCGTAGCGGCGGTCCTGGGCGTGGTGCTGGTGGCCGTACTGGTCCTGTCTTCCGTCTACGTGACGACGGAGGATCAGTTCGCGGTAGTCACCACGCTGGGAAAACCGTCGGTGGTATCCCGGTCGGGCATCCATTTCAAGATCCCGTTCATCCAGCAGAAGACGATCATATCCAAGAATATCCGCGGCGTATCCATCGGCTATCATGAGGGGACGAACGCCACCATCGAGGCGGAGTCCGTGATGATCACCGTGGACTACAACTTCGTGGATGTGGACTTCTATCTGGAGTGGAGGGTCACGGATCCGGTGAAGTATCTGTACGCGTCGGACGATCCGGAGAGCATCCTGAAGATGATCTCCCAGAGCTATATCAGAGACACCATCGGCCTGTACGGCGTGGATTCCGTGATCACCACCGGCAAGAGCGAGATCCAGGCCGCCATCAAGGAGAAAATCTCCGAGCGCATGGTGCAGGAGGACCTGGGCGTGGCGCTGGTGAACATCACGATCCAGGACGCCGAGCCGCCCACCGAGGAGGTCCAGAACGCCTTCAAGGCGGTCGAGACCGCCAAGCAGGGCGCGGAGACGGCCACGAACAACGCGGAGCAGTATTACAACGAAAAGATCCCGGCGGCCAAGGCCGAAGCGGACGAGATCGTCCGGAAGGCGGAGGCCTACCGCCAGGCCCGCATCAACGACGCGACGGCCCAGGCGGACAAGTTCAGCGAACTGTATCAGGAATACGCCAGATATCCGGAGATCACCCGGCAGCGCCTGTTCTACGAGGCGCTGGGCGACATCCTCCCGGACGTCAGGGTCATGATCATTCCCGACGGTTCCCCCATAGATACGTACATGGCGGTGGACGGCTCGTCCGTCCCGGCCCCGGCGCTTGAGAAAGGAGGCGTCCAGTAACAGATGATGAACGAGACTGAGACAAGGCCCGTGCGGAACACGAAAGGCATCGGACGCCGCGTGCTGATCATCGTGCTGGCCGTGGTGCTGGCGCTGGTCTTCCTGACCGGCAGCCTGGTGGTCACCCGGCAGGACGAGTACACGGTGATCAAGCAGTTCGGAGCGGTGGTACGCGTGATCGACCAGCCGGGTCCCTCGCTGAAGATCCCCTTCATCCAGACGACCCAGCGGATCCCGAAAACGCTGATGCTCTACGATCTGGAGGTCTCCGACGTGATCACCTCGGACAAGAAGAGCATGATCGCGGACTGCTTCGTGACCTGGCGAGTCACGGACCCGTACCTGTTCATCGAGAGCCTGTCCGCCAATATCAGCAATGCGGAGGTCAGGATCAACACGGTGGTCTACAACAGCCTGAAGACCACGATCTCCAGCATGACGCAGGAGGAGGTCATCTCCGGGAGAGACGGACGCCTGGCCGAGGCGATCCTGGCCAACTGCGACGACACGTTCGCCCGGTACGGGATGGATGTGACCGCGGTGGAGACCAAGACGCTGGACATGCCCTCCGAGAACAAGGCCGCCGTTTATGAGCGGATGATCTCCGAACGCGAGAAGATCGCCGCGGAATTCAAGGCCAACGGCGAGTATGCCGCCCAGGTGACCCGCAACAACGCTGACAAGGAGGTGGAGATCCTTCTGTCGGAGGCCAACGCCCTGGCGACCGTGACGCGGGCGGAGGGTGATGCGGAGTACATGCGCATCCTGTCCGAGGCCTATGACAGCGCGGAGAAGGCGGAGTTCTACACCTTCATGATCTCCCTGGACGCCGCCAGGAACAGCCTGCGGGGGACGGACAAGACCCTCATCCTGAACGAGAGTTCGCCTCTGGCCTCCCTGTTCTACGGGCAGGCGGAGCGGGCGGAACCGGCTCCTGTGCCTTCCGCCGGTGAATGAGTCATACAGGAAACAGAGCGACGGCCCCGGTCGGAAGACCGGGGCCGTCGTTATTCCAGAGAGTTACGGAGAATACGTGCTGATGATCTCCTCTGCGACCTTCCGCTTCGAAAGGCAGCGGTCCATGGCCTGCTTTTCGATGGTGCGGTGCGCCTGGGGCTCGTCCATTCCCAGCGCGGAGATCAGCAGCCATTTCGCTCGGTTCACGATCCGGATCTCCTCCATCTTCTCCTCGAAGGAGAGCGTCTTTTCCTCCATCTTCTTCAGACGTTCCCTGGCACTCGCCATCCATCCAAGGGCGGCGGAGAGCAGCGGCAGGGACACCGGTTTGGCCAGGGCGAACACGCCGTGATCGACGACCCGGTCGAAGATCTCCGGGTAAAGCTCCCCGCGGATCAGAAGGAGCACGACCGGGCTCTTCGCGGCGGCCGTGTCGATCGCGAAACGGACCCCCGTATCGTCGGGCAGGGGGGAGTTGACGATGATGAAATCATAGCTGCGCTCGTTCCAGGCCCTCCTGGCGGCGCTCACGTTGGATACGATCCGGACCGGGCGGTACAGCGGTTCGACCAGGAGAGAGGAGAGCGCCGTATTCATTTTTTCCGCCGCCGAGACGACGAGAACGCTGTATACGCGCTCCTTCAGACTCATACCTGATCCCTTCCCGTGAACGATTTACGCGCCCGTTTTGCTGCAGTAGATGTCGATGATCTCCGGAGGCACGTGCTCCCTGATGAAATCGCTCGCCCGGGCGGCGGCGCACGCCTCTTCATAGCTCTCCGGCAACTTGCCGAAGGAGGCCAGGGCGGCGGGATCCGCCGTATACAGATTGAAGTCTGCGGGTGCGGGCAGGGGAAGGCCTCTGCGGATGCCGTCGAGGCCGGCGCGGATCATCAGGGCAAATGCCAGATAAGGATTGGCGCCGGGATCAGGGGAGCGGAGCTCCGCCCGCCGGAACTTCCTGGCCGCGGCGGGGACCCGGATCAGCTGCGAGCGGTTTTCGGCCGACCAGGTGACGAAGCCCGGAGCCTTGCTTCTGCCGAGTCTGCGGTAGGAGTCTTCCGTCGGGTCGAGAAAGACTGTCATGGCAGCGGCGTGGGCAAGGATCCCGGCGATCATGCGGGAAAACGAACCGTCGTCGAAATCCTTCATGGATATGTTGATATGGAAGCCGTTTCCGGGCGCATGGGGCAGGGGCTTCGGCGAAAAGTCCGCAAACAGCCCGTTCCGGTCCGCGACCGTCTTCACGACGCGCTGGAAGGTCTGGGCGTTGTCCGCTGCGGTCAGAGCGTCCGCATAGCGGAAATCGATCTCGTTCTGGCCGGGACCCGCCTCATGGTGGGAACTCTCCGGCCGGATCCCCATCTTTTCCAGAGTGAGGCAGATCTCCCTCCGGATGTTCTCTCCCCGGTCGTCCGGAGCGATGTCCATGTAGCCGGCTTCGTCGTAGGGGATGCGGGTCGGCTTCCCGTTCTCGTCGAGGAGGAAGAGATAGAACTCCTGCTCGGCGCCGAAGGTGAACTCGACGCCTGCGGCCTTCGCCTCGGCGGCGGCCTGTCTCAGGAGGCTGCGCGTATCGCACGCGAAGGGACTGCCGTCGGGGCGGGTGATGGTGGAGAACATCTGCACGACACGTCCGTGCTCCGGCCGCCAGGGCAGGGGCATCAGCGTGTCCGGCTCCGGCCGCAGCAGCAGGTCGCTGCGGTACTCGTCCCCGAAGCCGACGATGGAGGAGGCGTCGAACGCAATGCCGTACTCAAAGGCGCGCGGCAGCTCCTCCGGCATGACGGAAACGTTCTTTTGCCTGCCGAACACGTCGCAGAATGCGAGGCGGATGAACTTTACGTCCTCCTCTTCGGCATATTGAATGACGTCTTCCCTTGAGTACTTCATAGTATCCTCCCGATGATATCTGTTATCAATTGGCTACGTACATCTGCCTGTACGGATTCCGGCTGTCCGGCGTCACCACCGTGAACGGGGCGTCCATGACCGTTTCCTCGTCATATCCGAAAAGGCCGCAGAATTCTTTCACGTACTGACGGATCTCCTGAAGATCCTCCGGACCGGCCGGCTTCACGGTGACCTGCTCCGGAAAGACGATCCCCCGGCAGTCCGAACGGAGGAACATCCGGCCGCCGTGCATGCCCGTGCAGGGGAAAGCGCCCACGATGTCCCCGGATCCCCCGGGAAGGTCCAGAACGACGATGACGCCGCCCGCCTGGTACTCGCCGAGGAAACTGCCGGCCTTTCCGCCGATCACCATGACGGGGACCTTCTCCTGATAGGCCTTCATATGGATCCCGGCCCGGTATCCGGCGTTTCCCTTCACGTAGATCCGGCCGCCGCGCATGGCGTACCCGGCCGCGTCGCCGATGTTTCCGTGGATCACGATCCGCCCGTCGTTCATGGTGTCTCCCACGGCGTCCTGGGCGTTGCCCGCGACCGTCACGGTCCCGCCGTTCAGGTAGGCGCCGAGCGCGTTGCCCGGAACGCCGCGGATCTCTATCTGTTTGCCGCTCATTCCGGCGGCGATGAAGCGCTGACCGCAGCAGCCTTCCACCGTACAGTTGCCGGGCTCACGGCGCAGGGCCTCGTTCAGGGCCCTGTGATCCAGCCCTTCCGCAAGGATCGATGTCATATTATACCACACCTCCGAACTTTTTCACGCGTGCGTCGGCAGAAAATGCTGCGGTCGTCGCTGTTTTTTTCATCAGTTCGAAATCGATGGAGGCGAGAGGGGTCCGTTCCCTGATCAGGGAGGTGTAGATCCCGGCGCGCTCCTCGCGGCCGATCAGGATGAAGCCCTTCAGAAGCCCGTTCTTCGAAAAAAGGCGCTTCAGGGAGTCCTCCGTCTTTTCTTCATACATATCGCCCTCGTAGGCGCCGGCGGTCATGGCGTGCAGGCCGAAGAATCCGATGGAATTCATCGGGATCCCCCTGTCGAAAACATCGTCCCCGCCGGCCATGCAGCTGCCGGCCGTGCGTCCCTGCATCACGGCGTTCGGGAGGATCGCCATCACCTTCGGCTGGCCGGAGGATACGTCCTCCGCCTCGACGCAGTCCCCGGCGGCGTAGATCCCGGGCACGGACGTCTCCATGTGCGGACCGGTGCGGATGCCCCTGCCGACGTCGCCGCCGGCCTCCTTCAGAAGCGATACATTGGGGCGCACGCCGACAGCCAGCACCAGAACGTCGAAGGAGACGGACGCTCCGCTCTTCATGACGGCGGTCCCGCCTTCGAACCGACCCACGCTGTCGGACAGGAGAAAGCGGATCCCGTGCTTTTCCAGATGGCGCTGCATCATGGCCGCGCATTCGGCGTCCAGAATACTGGACAGGACCCGGTCGGCAAGGTCGCACACGGTGATCTCCGACGCCCGCCCGCTGAGACCCTCCGCGCATTTCAGGCCGATCAGGCCGGCGCCGATGATCAGCACGCGGGACGTCGGGCCAACGGCCCGCTCCAGAGCCATCGCGTCGTCCAGCGTCATGAAGGAGAAGCGCTGAGGAACGGTATCCAGCCCCTCCATGGGAGGGACGAAGGGCGAGGAACCGGTCGCCAGGCAGAGAGCGTCGAAGGGAAGATGCGCACCGTCGTCCAGTTCGGCCTCCCGACGGTCTTTCAGAATGCGGACCGCCCGCCGGCCGAACAGCACGCGGCAGCCCATCCGGCGGTAGAAATCCGCATCGCGGTAGCGCATGCGTTCCTCGTCCGTCTTTCCCTGCAGATAATAGGAGATGAGGGGACGGCAGTAGACCTCCCGTTCCTCTTCCGAAACGACGGTGATCTCACCCTCCGCATCGCGGCTCCGGATCCCCTCGATGCACGCGGCGGCGGCCGCGCCGTTGCCGATGATGACGTAGCGTTTCATACGGTCTCCCCCCGTTCCTCATAGACGATCGCCCCGTTGGGGCATCCCTGCACGCAGGCGGGCTCCCCGCACGCGTTCCGCAGGCACAGCTCGCACTTCTGCATGACCCCGTTCTCGTTCGGGGCCAGCGCGCCGTACGGGCAGACCAGCATGCACGTGAGGCAGCCCACGCATTTGTTCTGGTCGACCCGGATCACTCCGTCCTCGCGGGAGAGAGCGCCGGCGATGCAGCTGTCCACGCAGATCGGGTGTTCGCAGTGGCGGCAGGAGACCGCGTAGGTGATCCTGTCGCGCCCCTCGATGTGGATCCTCGGATAGATCGGCTTCCCTTTCAGCGCCAGCGCCATGTCGGACAGGCCGGAATTGGCGAACGCGCAGTTGTACTCACACAGATGGCACCCGAGACACCATTCCTCTTTCACATAGACCCTCTTCATAGACTCACTCTCCTGCGTGCGAGATCCCGAGGATCTCCAGTTCCTTCTCATTCAGTCCCACGCCGCGGAGCATCAGGCGGTTCCCGCGCAGGGCTTCGATGGAATTGATGCCCATGCCGCCCATCAGTTCCATGATCTCGTGCCGCCACGCCGTCATCAGGTTGACGAGCCTCCGGCTCCCGATGTCCGGATTCAGGCGCCTGACGAGGTCCGGATCCTGGGTCGCGATGCCCCAGTTGCACCGGCCCGTCTGACAGGTGCGGCACAGATGGCAGCCCAGCGCCAGCAGGGCGGCCGTGGCGATATAGCAGGCGTCCGCGCCGAGGGCGACGGCTTTTACGACGTCCGCCGCGCTGCGGATCGAGCCGCCGGCGATCAGGGAGACGCTGTTGCGGATGCCCTCGTCCCGGAGCCGCTGGTCCACGGCGGCCAGAGCCAGTTCGATGGGGATGCCGACGTTGTCCCGGATGCGGGTCGGGGCGGCGCCCGTGCCTCCGCGAAAGCCGTCGATGGCGATGATGTCCGCCCCGCTGCGGGCGATGCCGCTCGCGATGGCGGCGATGTTGTGCACGGCGGCGACCTTGACGATCACCGGCTTGCGGTACTCGGTGGCCTCCTTCAGGGAGAAGACCAGCTGACGGAGATCCTCGATGGAATAGATATCGTGATGCGGGGCGGGGGAGATGGCGTCGGATCCCTCCGGGATCATCCTCGTGCGGGAAACGTCCCCGACGATCTTCGCGCCGGGCAGGTGACCGCCGATCCCGGGCTTGGCGCCCTGGCCCATTTTGATCTCGATGGCTGCGCCGGCCTCCAGATAGTCCTCGTGCACGCCGAAACGTCCGCTGGCCACCTGTACGACGGTGTTCGGGCCGTACCGGTAAAAGTCTTCATGCAGGCCGCCCTCGCCTGTATTGTACAGGATCCCGAGTTCGGTGGCCGCCCTGGCCAGGGAGGCGTGGGCGTTGTAGCTGATGGAGCCGTAGCTCATGGCGGAGAACATCACCGGCATGGACAGCTCGATCTGCGGGGGGATCTCGCACACGATCCGGCCCTGCGCGTCCCGGGAGATCCTGTCCGGCTTCTTGCCCAGGCTGACGCGGGTCTCCATCGGCTCGCGCAGCGGGTCGATGGAGGGGTTCGTGACCTGAGAGGCGTTGAGCAGGATCCTGTCCCAGTACACCGGCAGCGGCTTGGGGTTGCCCATGGAAGACAGCAGCACGCCGCCGCTGGACGCCTGCTTGTAGACCTCGCGGATGGTGTCGTTCGTCCAGTTGGCGTTCTCGCGGAGAGTGCAGTCGCTCTTTACGATCTTCAGCGCCCGGGTGGGGCACAGGGAGACGCAGCGCTGACAGTTCACGCACTTGGTCTCGTCGCTCATCATGAGCCCGCGCTCCGGGCTGAAGAAATGGACGCCGTTGGCGCACTGCCGCTCGCATACGCGGCAGGCGATGCAGCGGTTCTCGTTTCTTACGACTTCAAATTCGGGATAGAGGAAATCCACTCCCATCAGACAGCACCCTCTTTCACACGTACGATCACGGGCTCGCCGCCGGCGGGAGCCCAGATGTTTTCGGCCTCCGGTTCCATCGTCCGGATCGCCGCCTCCTCGCTGGCGATGAACACGCGGTCCTCCTTCTCCCCGACGACCATCGACCGGAGCTTCAGCCGGTCGTTGAGAGCCATAAGACCTCCGGTGAAGCCGAGGACGATGGAGAACGGGCCGGTGACCAGCAGGCTCGGGAAGACTTTTCTGAGAAAGGCGAGCCTTTCCCGTTCGCCGGGATCCGTTTTTCCGCCGATGGTGCTCCAGAAGGGCGCCGCGATCACGTTCGCCGCCTCCTCGAGCGTAAGTCCCTGCACGCGGATCAGGTAGTCCATGATATAGGTGATGACCTCGGTGTCGGTCTGCAGCGTGCACTTGTACCCGAACATCTCGATGAACCTCCGGTTGGCGTCATAGGAGGAGATCTCGCCGTTGTGGACGACGGAATAGTCCAGCAGGGTGAACGGATGGGCGCCGCCCCACCAGCCGGGGGTGTTCGTGGGATACCGTCCGTGCGCCGTCCAGGAATAGCCCTCGTACTCCTCCAGACGGTAGAACACGGCGACGTCCTCCGGGAAGCCGACGGCCTTGAACGTGCCCATGTTCTTCCCGCTGGAGAACACATAGGCGCCGGGCATCTCCGTATTGATCTTCATGACGGCCCGGGAGACGAACTCCTTTTCGTCCAGCTGGAGATCTCCCAGCATCGACTGCAGCGGGGCGACGAAATATCTCCAGATGATGGGATTGTCCCTGATCGCCGGGATCTTCCGTGTGGGAATGATCTCCGACCGGACGATCTCGAAATATTCCTTCAGGAAGGCCTCGCAGCGCTTTCTCGTGTCGCGGTCGTCGAAAAACAGATGCAGCGCGTAGAAATCCCTGTACTCCGGATAGATGCCGTAGCCCGCGAAACCGCCGCCCAGTCCGTTGGAACGGTCGTGCATCGGCCGCATGGCGTCCGCGATCAGCTTTCCGGACATCCGGCGTCCCTCCGTGGAGATCACCGCCGCGACGGCGCACCCGGAGGGGATGCGCACCTGACCTTCTCTGTACATTTATATCCATTCCTTTCCTTTCAGAAAAAACAGAAAGCGCTCATCGCCGCGCAGCATGCTGCGGCAATGAACGCCTTTGCCCATTTGCAGGCAGTATAGACCCCGGCATTCATAATGTCAAGGGGTTAACGCAAAAAACGGGACATCATGAAGGAAATACGCACGAGCAGGATGCAAAAAATTGCAAAAAGGGGGTTGACAAGCCACAAAAACGGGAGTAACATTGCCTGCGTAAAGGCAAGGGCGTCTTTGAGTGATCCACTCGAAGGCGCTCTATCTCATTTATTGGATAAGAGCGTCCAGCGGAATACGGATGAAAAGGCAAAGGCGTCTTTTGTGTTCACACGAAAGGTGCCTCTGCCTTTATTCATTTCAGAGAAAAGGAGACATGAACATGAGCACGGTATCGGATATTTTCGGAAGTCTGGTCTTCGACGACCGCGTCATGCGGGCGAATCTGTCCGCGGACGTCTACGCCTCCCTCAGAAAGACCATCGACGAGGGCACCCAGCTGGATATCGGCGTGGCCAACGCCGTTGCCCGCGCGATGAAGGAATGGGCGATCGCCAACGGGGCGACGCACTTTACCCACTGGTTCCAGCCCCTCACCGGGATCACGGCTGAGAAGCACGACAGCTTCATCTCCCCCTCGCCCGACGGCGGCGTGATCATGGAGTTTTCCGGCAAGGAACTGATCAAGGGCGAGCCGGACGCCTCATCCTTCCCCTCCGGCGGCCTGCGCGCCACCTTCGAGGCCCGCGGCTATACGGCCTGGGATCCGACCTCCTACGCGTTTATCAAAGGAAAGACGCTCTGCATCCCCACGGCGTTCTGTTCCTACGGCGGACACGCCCTGGACAAGAAGACGCCGCTGCTGCGTTCCATGGAGGTGCTCAGCAGACAGGCGCTCCGCATCCTCCGCCTGTTCGGAAACGATACGGCCAAGCGCGTCCTGTCCTCCGTCGGCCCCGAACAGGAGTACTTCCTGGTCACGAAGGAGATGTACGACAAAAGGCCGGACCTGAGATTCACGGGACGCACGCTGTTCGGCGCCCGGCCCCCCAAGGGGCAGGAGCTCGACGACCATTACTTCGGCGTGATCAAGCCCGGCGTCGCGGCGTTCATGGAGGATCTGAACGAGGAACTGTGGAAACTGGGGATCCTGGCCAAGACGGAGCACAACGAGGTGGCTCCGGCCCAGCACGAGCTGGCGCCCATCTACACCACGACGAACATCGCCACCGACCACAACCAGCTGACCATGGAGATCATGCAGAAGGTGGCGGCCCGGCACGGGCTCGTCTGCCTGCTCCATGAAAAGCCGTTTGCCGGCGTGAACGGCAGCGGCAAGCACAACAACTGGTCCATCGCCACGGACGGCGGACAGAACCTCCTCTCTCCGGGCGACACGCCCTATGAGAACGCGCAGTTCCTGCTGTTCCTGTGCGCCGTGATCAAGGCGGTGGACGATTACCAGGATCTGCTCCGCCTGTCGGTCGCCACCGCAGGCAACGACCACAGGCTCGGCGCGAACGAGGCGCCCCCGGCCGTCGTCTCCATCTTCCTCGGGGACGAACTGGACGCGATCCTGGACGCCATCGAGAACGACACGCCCTATGAGGGGGCGGAGAAGAAGATGATGAAGCTGGGCGTGGACGTGCTCCCGAGATTCCGGCGCGACACGACCGACCGCAACAGGACTTCTCCCTTCGCTTTCACCGGAAACAAGTTTGAATTCCGGATGCTCGGCTCCTCCAACAGCATCGCCTGCGCGAACATCATGCTCAACAGCGCGGTGGCCGAGAGCCTGCGGATCTTTGCGGACGCCCTGGAGGGCGCGGAGGACTTCGAGACGGCGCTGCACGACCTGATCCGCGCCACCATCCGCGAGCACAGAAGGATCATCTTCAACGGCAACGGCTACGACGAGGCCTGGATCAAGGAAGCGACGGAGGAACGCGGACTGCTGAACTACCGCACGACGGCGGACTGCATGCCGCATCTGCTCGACCGCAAGAACGCCGACATGCTCACCGGGCTCGGCGTCTTCACCGAGGATGAGCTGAGATCCCGGCGCGACATCATGCTGGAAAACTACTGCAAGAGCATCGTGATCGAAGCCAACACCATGACGGACATGACGAGGACCCTGATCGTCCCGGCCATAGAGAGATACGCGGCCGACGTGGCGAAGGGCATTACGGCCAAGAAGGAAATCGCGCCGGGCCTGGCGTGCGTCTACGAAACGGACCTGGTCGGAAAGCTTTCCGGGCTGATCGACGAGATCGCCGTAAAGACGGACGAACTGGAGGCCGCCCTTCTGACCATCGGCGGAGCGGAGGACATCGTCGAGGAGTCCGCCGCGATCCGCGACCGGCTCCTCCCGGTCATGAGCGAGCTTCGCGTTCCCTGCGACGAGGCGGAGCGGCTGACGGCAAAGAGCTACTGGCCGTTCCCGACCTACGCCGACCTTCTGTTCGGCGTGAAATAAGAAAAAGAGAGATGTGAAAAGGAGTTGACATGCCATGTCTGTTGAATTCTGGTTCCTGATCGGCGCCGCGCTGGTCTTCTGGATGCAGGCCGGGTTCGCCATGGTCGAGACCGGCTTTACCCGGGCCAAGAACGCCGGCAACATCATCATGAAGAACCTGATGGATTTCTGCATCGGAACTGTGGTCTTCTCCCTGCTGGGCTATACGCTGATGATGGGCGAGGACACGCTGTTCGGACTGATCGGGAAACCGAATCTGGATCTGTTCACGCACTTTAAAGAGTTTATCGCGTCCCCCGCGGAGGGGTTCACCGACGCGAGTTATTTCGTTTTCAATCTGGTCTTCTGTGCCACGACGGCGACCATCGTCTCCGGCTCCATGGCGGAACGCACGAAGTTCTCAGCCTACTGCGTCTATTCCGCCGTGATCAGCCTGGTGATCTATCCCATCGAGGCGCACTGGATCTGGGGCGGCGGCTGGCTCAGCCAGATCGGATTCCACGATTATGCGGGATCCTGCGCCATCCACATGGTCGGCGGCATCGCCGCACTGATCGGGGCTGCGGTCCTCGGGCCCCGCATCGGCAAGTATGTGAAAGACAAAGACGGCAGGGTGACGAAGGTCAATGCGATCCCCGGCCACTCCATTCCCCTCGGCGCGCTGGGCGTGTTCATTCTGTGGCTGGGCTGGTACGGATTCAACGGCGCGGCCGCGACTTCGGTATCTGAACTGTCGTCCATCTTCCTGACAACCACCATCGCGCCGTCCGTGGCCACCTGCACGACGCTGATCTTCACCTGGATCAGGAACGGCAAGCCCGATGTTTCCATGTGCCTGAACGCCTCCCTCGCCGGCCTTGTGGCGGTCACCGCGGGATGCGACGCGTTCGACGCTCTCGGCGCCGCGGCGGTCGGCCTCGTCTCAGGGCTCCTGGTCGTGATCGTGGTCGAGAAGCTGGATCTCCGGCTGCACATCGACGATCCCGTCGGAGCCGTCGGCGTGCACTGCGCCAACGGCATCTGGGGCACGGTCGCCGTGGGCCTCCTGGCCAGCCCGGCGGCGCCTGCCGGCCTGAACGGCCTGTTCTACACCGGAAAGTTTGACCAGCTCGGCCTTCAGCTGCTCGGTTTCGTCACCGTGGCGGCGTGGGCAACGGTCACCATGCTGTGCTTCTTCATGTTCCTGAAGAAAATCAATTTCCTGCGGGCGGATCCCGCGGACGAACTGACAGGCCTGGACATCAGCGAGCACGGACTGCCCAGCGCTTACGCGGACTTCATGCCGGCAGTCGACCAGTATGCGGCCTTCGGCTCCGGTGAACCCGTCACGGCGGTCTCCGGCACGACGCCTCCGGCCGAGGCGATTCCGGTGAAGCGCGAGCCCGCGTTCGACACCGGCGGACCCAAGTTCACCAAGGTGGAGATCGTATTCAAGGAGGAGAAGCTGTACGCCCTGAAGGACGCGATGTCGAAACTCGGCATCACCGGCATGACCGTCTCCCACGTGATGGGCTACGGAATGCAGAAGGGACATACGGAATTCTACCGCGGCGTCGCGGTGGAGACGGACCTTCGCCCGAAGGTCCAGGTGGATATCGTCGTGTCAGCGATCCCCGTGAGGGATGTGATCGAAACGGCGAAGAAGGTGCTTTACACGGGACATATCGGAGACGGGAAGATCTTCGTCTACGACGTGGAGAACGTGGTGAAGGTACGTACCGGCGAAGAGGGCTACGCGGCGCTTCAGGACGTGGAATGATCCGCGTCCGTGCCGGATAACAGGAGGATACGGCAGGGCGGACACCGGTCCGTCCTGCCTCCTGCTGAATCTGTGGATCGGAGGTTATGAGCTATGTGCTC
>JAEEGL016435817.1_pt1 | contig 13520 bp, 15 predicted proteins | sample 9134231 | NCBI WGS metagenome assembly JAEEGL01 (sample SAMN16246548, study PRJNA631951) | gut metagenome | biome: gut microbiome; feature: rumen; material: fiber-attached | host: Bos | place: Iran: Karaj | collected 2018-10
AAAAAGTTTGCACTAATGGAAAAAAGTTATACATTTGCAATCCCAATCAGGAAAATTCCTCATTAGCTCAGTTGGTTAGAGCACCTGACTGTTAATCAGGGGGTCCTAGGTTCAAGTCCTAGATGAGGAGCCAAAGCGGACAAATCAGTTGAAAAATTGGTTTGTCCGTTTTCTTTTTCCTCGTAATAGTCTGTCATATAGCCTCTTGTGAAGAGGAAATCGTTCTGCGAAACAGGTTCAATATCGTCCGTTTCCTTGTCAAAAAAAATGCCCTCCGGAAAAAGGACTTTTTGTAAGCTCTGTTTGTGTGGAAGATTTGCTACCTTCCACATTTTCAGCATATTATCCTTCAATTCAATGCCATAATCAATATATTTCTGGAGGTTCAATAAGCCTAACTTACACTCTTGAAGTTCCTTCTCTATTTCCTCCTTTTCTGCTTGTAAAACTTCTAGTTGAGAGAGGCAGATTTCCTGGACTTTCGCGTTAGGTGAAGTTGCCAAGTTATACTCTACTCTTGCTATTTCCTTTTCCTTCTCTGTCAGGTGGAACTTAATTGCTTTCGTAGCCTCGGCGTTCTGCTTGTTAAGGATTGGAAACATTTTGCTCAAAGCCAACTTGAACATTTTGTCATAAGCCGGCAAAAGAGAAACTCCGTCAAGTATCTCCTCAAACTTATTGTTGGCTATTTTTGCAGACACATTATGCCTGCAACCTTTTCTACTACAGGTATAGTATCCCACTTCACGACCATACTTCTTCCTCATTTTCGTGCTCAACGAAGCGGTCATATTCTTACCACAATGTCGGCAACGCAAGGTTCCCAATAGGGGTGCCCAGGGCTTGTCTGTTTTAACCTCATAACCTCTGCTATGGGTTTCCAAAATTAAACCATTCACCTTACAGAACACTTCCGGAGATATAATTGGGGGCTGCTTCCCCTGAATGATTTCCCCAAGCAGGAATGGGTGTGAATAGTAGCCGGCATAGAAGACATTGCGGAATATTTCACTCCACCTCTGCTTGCTTAAGTCTAAACCCCTTGCTTTGAGGCGAACTCGTATTTCTTCATTGGAAAGACCTTCATTTGCCTTCAACAAAAAGGCTTCCCTTATAAGTTCGCCTTCTTTGTTTATCGTTATTGTTTGCTCCTTCCTCGTAGTTTTCATATCATAGCCACGAGGAACCTTGGATATCCACCTCCCACTCTCTAATGCTCGTCTCCCTGCGTCCTTGACCGCTTTTGACTTGACCGCGTTGTCAATCCTGGCATTGAGAAGCTCCATACTCTGCATCATTTCACCTGCAAGCTCTCGTGGGTCATACCCGGAGCTCGCAGACAGAACAGGAATGTTGCACTCCTTTAACTGCTCTATGATTGTGGTTGAGCCAGTTCTTGAGAAACGGCTCGTACTATACACGATAACCGCGTCAATGCTATTTCGTTTAGCCTTGACATACTTGAGCATCTTGTTGAACTCTTTACGCTCCTTATCGCTTTTAGCGCTTTCGTAAGTGCCTCCAAATCGTTCAACTACAACATATCCATTCTGTTGAGCATATTCCTCACACTTTTGCATTTGCACTTCAAGGCTGAACCCTTCAACCTGTTCTTTGCTGCTTACACGAGAGTATATGACAGCTCTTCCGCCTTTCTTCGCGATTTTTTCTTTTCCCTTTGCAAATTGCTTCAGTATCTCTAAATCATTGCTATTGTTCATACTATATCACTACTATTTTTCGTTTTGCTGCACAAGCCCTTCATATGTAATTACCGCGGCAAGTGCCATAAAGTCTTTAATGATTTCTATCTGTTCTTCGTTAAGCGTTCCCTCATAACAACTTAAAATCTCTTCGCTGGTTAGCCTTCCATCTTCCGCCACCATTAATCCAAGTATTATCCCTTATAGCTGGTCTTTGGCTCTTGCCATTTTCTAACAAGCAAGTCGTTTGTACGCGAGGACACCAACCGGTCCTTGAAGCATAGTTTTATCCTTTCATTTCTTTATCCTCTACTAACTATAAAATACAAAAAAAACTCCAGAAAACAAAACCATTGTGCTATAGGATAATGAGTTATGACATTTTGTCGTGTCCAGCTATTTATCTATGATATTTCAATTCTAACACATTCCTTTTTGGGTAGCCCACGGCTGTTGAGGTCCTGGGCTATTCTTTTTCTCTTACCTCAACTTTTCTCTTTCTTCTACTATTTATCTATTGGAAGCCCCCTGGATTTGGGTTTCCCGGATAATTTTTGTATATTATATGTAGTTGATAATAAATCACTTGGTATGGATTAGAGTGAATAATAAAGATATAGCGAGCCCTGATTTGCGGCGGAGTTTCCATACCCTCCAATGCTTTTCGGGGCCTCTCTTTTTAATCACGTGGAAACAAAGATACCATACCAATTCACTGCCATACCAAGCAAGCTGTGCTACTGCTTGGACAAGAACTGCAAGGCGATGCTATTCGCCCTCATTGACCTGCACAACCTTTACTCAAACCAAGACGGATGGTTCTTCCGGTCAAACCAGGACCTACAATACGATACCGACCTTTCCCAGAACTTGGTGAAGGTGGTGCTGGATACCTTATATCGTGCTGGCATCATCAACGTATTCAGTGTCGGCCAAGGGAAAGGGCACACCAGCAACCGGATACACATCAACTTTGAGAGCTTCACCAAGTACGAAGTCTATTCCTTCAACGACATCCGCAACAACCCAGACCTTCACATCAAGACGCTACCCTACAAGGACCACTTCTCCCCTTCGTATTGTGAAAAGGTTGGTGATAATGAGAGTGAAAGAGTAAGTGAAACATCAAGTGAAAGCATTGGTGAAAAAATGACAACTATATTAGATACTCCAGCTTCTCCAGATACTCTAACTACTTCATATTCAATAGATAATTTATTAGATAATATATTGATAGAAGAAGACCCTTCGGGAATTGAGACAAGTATCCCGGAGGGGGGCATAGAATTACCGGAGGTGGCTACGCCGGTTGTGCCGAAGGCATCTTTACCAAGTATTTCTGTTGAAGAACCAAGGAACACATTTTCCACAAGTACTGATAATCTTACAGAGAAACAGAGGCTCTTGGATGAATGTCTTAAGTCTTTTTGGGAGATTTACAAGGAAAAGGTTGATATACAATTACTTAATGATAATCCTCAACAATTCTTGAAGAATAACGAAGTTAAAATCTGTGCTTTACATCAACAGATTTTGTTCAATGCTCATAGGGACATCACGAACCAAGGTATCGTTATGTATCTCAAAGACTATGTAGGAAGACAAGTTCCTTTTCAAGAACACGAGAAAACATAATCTGCATAGCGCAGCGACAACACTCCAACTTCCCTTTATTGTTTGACGCCTTGGAGTGGCGGAGTATGGTGGAGTTCCGCACCGGCCGCCACCCAATAAAGAAGCCGCTCCATCGGCCAAAACAGATTCTATTCTGTTGAAAAGAAATCTTAATGTTTTTTATCTTTGCTAATAAAACCACAATTAATCTAAATATATGAAAAGAGCTTTAATCCTATTTGGCTTAGTATTGTCTTTATGCGTTAATGCTTCTATTAACCTAAATGCTCAGGCTTATCGCTACGATGCCACAGAGATGGACAATACCATTAAGTTCAATGTCGTAAAGTGGAATGTGAATTATTCGTGTTCTTATTTAGACCGCTGGTTTTCAGAGAAACCTGGGCTAGTTACGGATAGTATGTCATGGTTAAGCGGAAACAATGAGGATTGGGGGTATTTCACGTTTCACCGTTTTAATCAGGAGTCTTATACGTGTAACTATGTTCGCACAAGAGAGACAAAAGGAAATGATGGATATGGCGCAAACACGAATATTTCTAAGCGAGATGCTCCTTATAGTTCATTAAAGCGAGTTGGTGATTACTATGTATTAGACCTCCGTGATTTTAAAGGATATGTCCCTTTGTACCTGCCATTTAGCAAGGAGCATAATAAAAGAGCATGGGAAAGAGGTGCGCTGGTTTTTGAATGGATTGGAGATGGTGGTGCTGCGGCATATACTAATAATGACAATAAACCGGTTTCAGATGTTGTGTCTTCTTACAATACAAGTCCTCAATCATCAACCGGTGATGATATTAGTATAAAAATAGATGACCCGACCTTTAAAAAACGCTGTCTAATGGACTATGATACTAATAAAGATGGAAAACTTTCACAGGAAGAGGCAGAAGCGGTAACTAAGATTGAGATTATGTTCTGTGGGTTACAGTCTTTAAAGGGATTAGAATATTTTACTAATCTTAAGAAGTTGGATTGCAGTCTAAATAATCTTACGAGATTAGATGTTAGCAAAAATAGGGCATTAGAAGAATTGAGGTGCGATAATAATAAGCTCACAAGCCTAGATGTTAGTAAGAATACGTCATTGCAACAATTATTTTGTAAGAATAATAAGCTCACAAGCCTCGTAATCAATCCGGAATTAAGAGTTTTGTACTGTGACAATAATCAACTCACGAACCTAGATGTCAGTAGGAATACAGAATTGTATATGTTTCACTATGATGGGAATCGGTTTGCAACGCCACCTACCCTTCCCTCTCCCGAATCAAAAGCGTCATCAAGTACACAAAGTACGAAAGAGAAAGTGACTAATAACGAAGTATCCATACGAACTGCTCAATCTCACACACAAAAAACTATTTCTGCATCCACTCTACAAAGAACTGTTTGGGAATGCACTGAATATGGCCTTACTTATAAAGATAAGAATGTTACAAGGTATCAGTTTCTGGGTGATAATAAAGTGCGTGTTTATGGTTCAACGTTTCTTGATGGCAGAGTCATTAGTAATGCTGAGGATTATTGGTCCTATTCCATAGTAGACCCCTCAACGATTCGTCTTCATTTTAACGCAATAACCGAAAAGGGAGGGGTGGCTCGTGATTATTTTGAATATAAGATAATGAATAAAGGGGGTGGTTATTTGCTGAAAGTAGTTAAGGGCAAGGATGGCGATTTTAACTTAATTTCTTATGGGGAAGGTTCTACTAGATTATCTCTTAATGTTACTACACCAGAAGCTGTTGACCTTGGATTAAGCGTAAAATGGGCATCCTTTAATATTGGGGCATCTAAACCTGAAGATTCTGGTGCCTTTTTTGCCTGGGCCGAGACAGAATCTAAAAGAGAATTTAGTTGGTCAAATTTCAAGTATGGAAAACCGTCCGACAGGCCCAATTGGAGTAACGATTTTACTAAGTATCAGAATTTTAGAGGCATGGAGACACTCCTTCCTGAAGATGATGTCGCACACGTTAAACTTGGCGGAAAATGGCGAATGCCCAATATGGCAGAGTTTAAGGAATTATTTGATGAGAATAATTGCAGTGTAACCTTTACTACCAGAAATGGCGTTAGCGGGTGTGTGATTACAAGTAAAAAACCAGGATTTGTAGGGAACTCCATATTCATTCCCGTTTCTGGCTATTATGATGGCGTGACAAATAATAATAACGAAGTGTGCTGCTTATGGTCTTCCTCCAGAAGCGCCGAAGGTTATGCTAAAGCCCTTTATGCAAGGGGGAAGTTTGGATATGATACAAATAAGTGGTGTAACGGCCTGCCAGTACGCGCAGTGCAAGACGATAACACGCAGAATGAGATAGTTGAAAAATCCGCAGTTGCCCCCGAAGGGGCCGTAGACCTTGGTTTAAGCGTTCATTGGGCTTCATGTAATGTCGGAGCGAACTCTCCTGAAAGAATTGGGGATTATTTTGCATGGGGGGAAACAACAACAAAGGGCAGTTTTCTTTGGGACAACTATAAATGGGGAAAAAATGAGTTAAAAATTACCAAATACAATAGTGATGATAATAAGACAACCTTGTCATTAGAAGATGATGTTGCCCACTTGAAGATGGGCGGTAGTTGGAGGATGCCAACTGCTGAAGAAGTAAAAGAATTAATAAATAATTGCAATTGGGGATGGACGACCATCAATGGAGTAAGGGGACTTAAGTTCACTAGCAAGAAGCCGGGATTCACTGATAAATGGATTTTTCTACCAGCTGCAGGAGTCAAATCTGACCATACAATCCTATTTGGTTCTCTTGGAAAATACTGGACATCATCCATCTCATATTCCGGACCTAGTTCTGCTTTTGCATTTCATTTTTATGAAAATATTGTTAACTGGGGTAGTATGGAAAAACGCTCTGAGGGTTGCCCTATCCGTCCTGTAACGAAATGATTTATGAAGCGAATAGTTTCATCCTTTTTTTGCACCAAATGTTTTTACTACTATAACTTATTATTAAACAAAAAGAAATGATTACCAAAACTAGTTTTAAATTTGCAATTGTACTGACGGCGATTTTGGCTTTTTCTCCTTTATGCGATGCCCAAAGTTTAAGGGAAAGAATAAAGGAACGAGTCCAGACGGTAAAAGAGAGCATTAAATCCGATTGGTCTCTTGATAATGCTAATACTAAGCCTAATCAAAACAACACTGACCCCGGTAGTCAGACACAAAAAACAGAAGTTCTTAAGCCAAAAACTATTAATGAATTTGCCGATATTACTGGGTTGAGCCAAGAGGAAGCAATAAGGCTTATAAAGAGTATTCCTGATGACGTAACTATAGCCATAATTAATGACGTTGAGATTAATGTTGAGGATGTTAGAGAAGCGGCATCACAAGTTAAAGAAACGGCTCCTTTCCAAATAATAGACTTGGGACTTAGCGTTTCGTGGGCATCTTGTAACATTGGCGCATACTCTCCAGCACAATATGGCACCTATTTAGCATGGGGAACCTTGCTTCCGCCCTCCGAGATAAATCATGAACGTTTTGGTGTGTGGCAGTATTATAGATGGAATGACCCTAATGGCGAATTTACAAAATACGATGAATCAGACAATAAGACGAGATTAGAACTTATTGATGATGTGGCACAGAATAAATATGGCGGAGGGTGGCGTGTGCCAACAAATGATGAATTCAAGGAACTGATAAGTGAATGCACGTGGTCATGGCAGGAACACAACGGTGTGTGTGGATATGAAGTGACAGGCCCCAATGGAAATAGTATCTTTCTCCCTGCTGGAGGATACAATCCTAGCAGTCATATAATGTCAAAGGGCGAGTATGGCGCTTATTGGTCCGCTGAGATTGGTTCTGAGAGGAGGATTGGAATGACAGAAGCTCACATAGATTATCATAGGGGCTGTTTTTTGGCATTTTTTCCGGGTGGTACCATTAACGTGACTAGCGGGGATAGAAATGTTGGTAATTTAGTTCGAGCAGTGTGGGATGATTCTCTTGTGTTATCTAACGAATAATTAAGACGTTTCTATTCGTGTGTTAATGTATTATTCTCTCAATAATTAAGTGACTGTTTTTATCCCATGTTGATTTGCGGATATTTCCATCTTTTTTATTCGGAGCCAAAAGTTTCAAAGAGAATTATAAATCACCTAAAAAGGGATTAATTCGGGCTATTTCGTTGAATTAAGAACTACGGCTCCCGGAATTTCCGGGAGCCGTTTCTTGTTAGTAAGATAGCATATCGTAAGTATCCATCATCACTTGCTGGGTCAGGCCAATATACTTACGGGTGATTCCCGTACTGGAATGGCCAAGCATCTCACTTAAACGCACGAGGGCATCTTCACTATTTGTTCCTGCCATCGTATAAACTCGTTTTGCGAAGGTCTTGCGAAGGCTGTGTGTGGAAAACCGCTTGACGGAGAGTTTGTACTTGACCTTGATTGACTTGAACATCACATTGAGCCGGTCCGCAGTATAGACCTTGCCAATCTTGGAGAGGAATACTGGCTCGTTCATCTTCTTAATATGGAGCTTGTCAAAGCAGGGCAGTATGATTGTGCGCCTGAATGTATCGTTTATCTTGATGATGCGTCTCTTCCCGGTCTTCTTCTCAAAGATTAAGAAGGTATCCTCTTCACGGAGGTCGCACCACTTCAACCGGAGAAGGTCGCTGATGCGTAAGCCGAAGAAGATGCCACAACCGACAAGAAGGCTTATGCGATACTTCCCGTCCTTATAGAGCCGGTTCATCAGTGAAATGGCTTCGTCCCAGTCAAGGGGTTCAGCAGTAGTATAGGTTCCTTTTGCACTCATTTCTGTACGTGTTTTGAGGGATTTGCTATGTTTTTCGTATATCCCAGAGGTTAAATCTAAATATCTGTCTATAAATCAGTGAATTACAAGTACGTCTTCTGCGATTAGTCTTACACTCCGTAATCCTTGCGGACCCTTGCAGCGTAGTCGTCTGTCTTTTCCACCATATTGTCAATCGTGCTCACAAGTCCGTCAAGATATACGCCCTCCTGGATTTCCTTGGTGGTTCCGTCCCGGTTGATTGTCTTCACGGCAAAAAGGTCCCAGCCTTCGTCATACACGACCTCAACACGACCGATATGCTTGTAGCCCTGGACCTCAAATGCAAGCCCGTTCTCTATCGCCTTGGGATTGTGAAAGCCCCAGGAGAACACTATCATAAGCTCGCTGCGAAGGATTGCAAGAATGTATTGTGCCATTGTTGAAGAGATTGTGGGGACCACCGAAGCGGTCCCCTGGTTAGACTAATAGACCTTGACAATCGTTTCGTAGGAGAAGCAGCGGAAAGCGTTGCGTTCCAGGTCCCAGTAAGTTTGATTGCCGTAGATTGCGTTGGGAGCTCCATTGCCGTTTATCCTGGGAGCTACGATATTTCCATAGAGGCAACCGATAGCGTGGCGGATTACCTTCACTCCGTTGGTGCTTGCGCCCTTCTTCACATAGTCAAACTCTACGATTTCACCTTTGAGGAGGCGGCTGCGGAGGTTCTCTATCATTGCAATTTTGGTTCCCAGGGCGATAGGGTTGATATTGCCGTTAGACTTTGCTACCATAAAGGCTGCTACTTCAATGTTCTTGTTGCTGGTGGAGATGATGTTAGCGTTATTCATAGCGATATGTTTTATTGTTAGTTCATTGATACTGCATAACTTATGTCTATGTTCGCGAGGTACGGGTTTTCACGCACATATTTGCTTCGGCTCCAATCCCATCCGTTCAGGTGATACAGATAACGGAGAGCGTCAAATCTGCCACTCTTGCGGCCGGTGAAAGTTGCTACCTTCTCATTCCTTTCGTTATCATAGACTACCCAACCACTGGGGAAGCACATTACTTCGTATTTCCAAGTGCGTGTCATATCTGTTATTCGTTATGGGTTTGTTCTTAAATCCACCACAAAGATATGAATACATCCATAATAAACAAAATATTTTATGAATATTTTCATAATTTTTTCAGTATTTTTCGCTTCACTTATGAGAAAACACTATATTTGCCTAAAATTGGACATGCTATGACATTGAGAATTAAAGAAGTAGCCAAGTCAAAGGGTATGACGATGGCTCAAATCGCAGAGAAAATAGGGATAACCCCCATAACGCTCTCGCAGTCCTTGAATGGAAACCCAACATTGAGCCGGTTGCAAGAAGTGGCAGATGCCCTGGGGGTTGATGTCAGTGAATTGTTTGCTCAATCCAAAGCCGGGGAAGAGATACACGGCTGCATCTTCATTGATGGGAGCCCAGTTGTCGTGAATAGCAAGGAAGACCTACTGAAACTGGTGAAATCCTTGGAATAGGGCTTGTTTTGTTGGTGGTTATTGCCACATTTGTAGCATTGTAGCATTAAAACATTTGCAATATGGCAGCAAGTAAGTTCGGCAATCTTCGCCTTAAACAAGACAATATCAACAACCTGAAACGCTTGAAACTGGCATTTGAAATCGCAGAGGGTGGTATGCCAATGACTAATGACGACTTCATCGCAAAGCTGGTGGAGGCGGTCCGGGAAGTTAATAAGCCCATTTGGGAGGCATTCAACGAGCTTAACAAGACCATAGATAGTTTGGGCAGAAAGATAGCCGAAGAAAGGAAGAGAAGAGGATGAAGCATTCTTCTTAAAAACAAAAGAGAGGACCTCAAGCCCTCTCTTTTTGTTCCCTCCCCAATGAACAACTATTTGGCGAAACTCCAGCTATTACTCTTGGTACATTGATTTGAATGGCTCTACTGGAAGGTTTTCGGCAAAGACCTTTACCTCGGTTCCGTCATCAAAATCATAGTCCTCTTCATACTCAAAACCGAGTTCGTCCAATGCCTGGCTCAAAACGCTTTGGACCGCCCAGGCAATACCTTCACAATCCATATTCTGCCATAGGTACTTCAAGAACCAAGGTTGAGAATACGCCTCCCAGATTGTGGTTTTGTCCATACTGAATGGCTTCACCCTATAGCCGCCATTATCGTTCTCTCGCAAATAATAAACGACCATTTCTTTTACAGCATTGAATACCAACTCTTTTGCAGCTTCGTTGTCAGGGTCTTCCTCATCCTCTTCAATCCATTGTTTGTAAGTCTCTATGACTTCATTGACCCAAACCGCAGCCTTCTCCCAATCGGTCTCCGAATTGAAATAACCAGCAGCGATATAAACCCCACACTCGTCGTCCAAAATGCCGACAAAGAAGTTCTTCTCGTCAATAGAGTAGCCGAGAGGGTCGCAAACGATAGTAAGACCTTCATAATCCGCTATACTTTGATAACTCTTGGTAAGCATAGCATTCTTAATGTCTTCATTTAATTTGTTAAACATAAAAATAATAGTATTAAAGCCCCGGAGGTTTTGAAGAGGTACTTCGGGAAAAGACCTCGTAATAATTGTATTTAAGGGCTAATAGCGCGATTAGAGTAGCAGAACTACATCATAATATCCATTACGAAGAATTGCTAGGACTATTAGCCAAAAATTACAGAAAAAATACCTTTGATTAGCGTCCAGAGTCCTTTGAGTATAGCCCCAAGCAACCAAAACAGAGCTTGAAAAACCCATTTGAATATTGACCAGACTATCTCCCAAAATCCGTTCTTGTCAGGTCCGGTGGGATACTTGTACAGGCTGGGAAGCATATACCCAATAGTTCCATCAAGCAGTTCCGTGAAATAAGAATATGAGAGGGTCTTTTTTCTGGTATGATAACATTCCGTCCTGCCTGTTTGGGTGTTATAGAAGTTGATGACCAGATAACCACCAGACCAAGCAAAGCTAAAGTAGCTGTGAGGGTATTCTATATCGCAAAAGTTATCCTCTGTCTTTCCAAATGCCTGATTTCTCACTGCCTTAAAGAAGTCATTCTTTGTTTTGAATGGCTTTGTAGTTCCCCAAATACAATATTCTTTCATAATAATCAAAGTGTTAATGTGTTAATAAATCTTCATCGTTATAAAAGGGCATACTTCGCCCATATTGGGTAGCTATAGTTCTACCCAAGAGTACCAGCAAACCGGAGTGTAGAGCTCGTTCTTCGGTTGCTTCGTATAGCCGGTCGGTGAAAAAAAAGCGGGGACCAAAAGGCAAGGTCTCCGCTTATACGAAACCGACCTTTAGCACTTGTTTTAGTGAGGTTGCAAGTAGTCGTGGCTCCCCAAAGGAAGAGCCTAAATCAATCCTCCAATAAGTAAAGAACTTCGTTGTCGTTTGACATTTATAATAGCTGCAAACCGCGTGCCAAGCCGCCATTTTTCGGCAGATTTTTTGATGTTTTTTCTCGCTGATTATCAATGGCTTACATATTATTTTTTGAGCCATTAAGAGGGGGCTTCTTGGGGGTTCTTCTTTGGTCATTTTTGCCTCTCATATCAAGCACCGAATTGGCTATCTGCTGGCGATTGGAGACCCGGTTCCCTCTGCCTCCCTTGGCTCTTGGTGGTTCCGGAGGACAGCAAGTGGCATATACCGCGTCAAGCCATTCCAGGATTTGGGGAGCAACCGCCAATGCGCTCTTGTAATCCGGCTGAACAAGCATATAGCTCTGTTCTTGCCCCAGGTACAGGCAATCCAGCTGGAAGCCTTCGTCTTGATGTTCGTGGCAATACTCTATGTAGCACGGATAACCGAAATAGGGCTGCTTGAATATGCGGTCTTTGGATTTGATTGCTCTGCTGTAAATGAGCTGGGCAAGTATTTCGGGTCCGGTCAGCTGCATTTGTTGCTTAATCTTGTCAATCTGCTTGCCCATTGCCTTCGTCCTCCCACACGACATTTGACCAATAGCGTTTTAGCCCCCTGGATATCGCTTTCTTTGTCTGAGGGTCTTTCTTCCTGCCCTTCAAGGCTTCGCTTATCTTCCGGCGTTGCTCCTCTGGCATTCGCTTTTTCTCTCTGTAATAGATAGTTTGCTTCATAGTTCTGCTTTTTCCAATAAATAGCTTGGTTGAGGAAAAAAGCGGTAGGTAGCCCTTTTTTGAGGCGAAAAAATGGGGAAAAATATTTTCAGCCAATTGTTCTGTGCCCTTGGAGGTAGGGGGTGAGGTAGCCGGGAATGAGGGGGTTCAGGGAGGGGGGCTACTCTTTTCAGGCTCGTTGAGGTGATTTTACGCTTGTTTTGCGGCATAAAACACGCAAGAAATACAAACACATTCTCTGGACCAGAATGCGCCAGAAGGCAGAAAAACGGGCTAATTCGGGCAAATAATTATCGCTTCGTTCTCCCTTTCCAGGATACACATTATTCCTGTTCAAGGCTTAAACAAAGTTCCATATCTCGGTCCAGCCATTCCTTATTTGCGTCAATGTAATGGACAAGCTTAACAAACCCTTTCCAAAGGTTCAAGATTTCGTTGTTTAGGGGAGCAGGAAAGCGGACGGCAGTTTTGCCGCCCGTTTTTTATTTTCCCGCCCGAGAACTGTGTGCGGCGCACCAACCCGAAATTCGCACCGGCCGGCGATGTGGGTCAGAGGGCACTGCAGGGCACATCTGCAGCCGCCGCGCGGCAAAATCGGCGCACAGCGGCCAGGAATCCGCCCCATACATCCACCAGAGGCCACCTGCCGGCCGGTGCGAATTTCGGGTTGCCAGTGCATAAGGTGGACGGGCCGCAGGATCGCTTTATTTGCGATTGGGGTCGATGCCGCGCTCCCAGATGAGGTGGGTGATGTCCTTGTGCACGGGGCCCTCCACCTTGTAGAGGCGCTGGTTGGTGGTGCGCACATTCAGGGGGCCGAGTTTCTCTATGTAGGGGCCCAGCTTGATGTAGTTGAACACGCGCCAGTAGGTGTTGGGCACCTCGGTGCGGCCGCTGTAGAGGGCGATTTCCACTTCAGGGTGGTTGTCCCGCAGGTGCCACGCCAGATCCAGGAAAGTTTCGTCGTCCTGTCCTTCGCCAAAGAAAAGGAAGCAGTTCACCCCGAAGTTGTCGGCCAGCAGGGCGTCTATGACCTCCGTGGTGAGCTATTCCCCGACGTCGGTCTGGAGAAAAGGGGAGTGGCAGCCCGGGCAGCGCATCGGGCAGTTACTGACATCTACGGCAAGAGATACCTTGCCGGGTATCTCTTCCAGAACCACAGATGTCGCCTGTGGAACATATTTGATCATAGCGCTATTTTTCCTCTATGGATGTGGGCACCTCGCTGGGGTTGTAGTAGCGGGCCTTGGC